>TARA_R110002050_G_scaffold283709_1_pt1 | contig 43685 bp, 31 predicted proteins | sample TARA_R110002050 | Tara Oceans TARA_R110002050 (sample SAMEA4396988) | marine metagenome | biome: Polar Biome; feature: [DCM] deep chlorophyll maximum layer (ENVO:01000326); material: water (ENVO:00002006), including particulate matter (ENVO:01000060) such as... | depth 25 m
TTGGCCGATTCGGGTACGTATACCTTTACAACCATAACAGGATGTATAGTAATTCTAGAATTAACCGTTGATGCACCTGATTGTAGTTTAGTAAACACCGAATATGAAATCAATGCTGATGGCAACTATGTAGAAGGAGCAAGCAACCTTTTAATTAACGAAGGAGCTTCTCTGCTCTTAAGTATTACGCCAAACGGTACACCATTCAGTATTAGTGGTCCTAACGGAAATAACAAAGCTTTAAATGGATCTGATCTTACACTGAACAATATAAGCTTAGCAGATGCCGGCACGTATACCTTTACTACGAGTGCCGGATGCATAGTTACATTAGAACTCACCGTAAATACTTTAGATTGCTCTCCAGTACAAACAGAATATGAAGCTAACGGAGATGGAAATTATGTAACAGGAGCAAGTTCTGTAAATATTGTTGAAGGCGGTAATTTGATGTTAAGTTTGGTTCCAAATGGTAATCCATACTCATATTCTATTAATGGCCCTAATAACAACAATAAAGCCTATAATTTATTAGATTTAACTATAACCAATATTAGTGTAGCAGATGCCGGTACCTATACCTTTAGCGCGTCCCCTAGCTGTCAAGTTACCTTAGAAGTAATTGTAGACCCTATTGATTGTTCAATTATAGAAACTGAATATGACCTAAACGGAAGTGGTAGTTTTGTTACTGGAGCAACAGCAGTTACCGTAGCGGAGGGTGATTTCTTAGAGTTGAGCATACAGCCAAATGGAGCTCCATATTCGTTCTCTATAGCTGGACCGAATGGCAACAATAAGCCATTAGATTTAAATGATCTAATCATTTCAAATATTTCACTAGCCGATGCAGGAACTTATACCTTTACTACCAGTGCGGGATGTATTGTTATTTTAGATGTTACCGTAGATACAGCAGATTGTACATTGGTACAAACCGAATATGAAATAAATGGCGATTTAAATTACATTACAGGTGAAAGTGTTGTAAACATAGAAGAAGGCAATACTATTATATTAAGTATTGTGCCTAATGGTCAGCCCTACTCCTTTGCTATTGCAGGGCCTAATGGCAATAATAAACCTTTAGATTTTCAAGATTTAACTATCTCCAATATTACGGAATTGGATGAAGGTCTTTATAATTTTACAACTGGGGCAGGTTGTGAGTTATCATTAAACCTTATCGTTAACCCGACTGGATGTAGTTCTGCAGGATTGCAGACAAGTTACAGTATCAATGGGGCAACGGCAGTGACCGGACAGGCACAGGTAACGATCACCGAAGGGGATGCTATTGACCTAGGTATTTTACCGATCGGTACGGCATTTTCGGTAAACGGGCCTAACGGAAACGACAAACCTTTGAACAACGATATCCTTAATATTTCGGATGCTCAGACAGCAGATGCGGGAACCTACACGTTCACTACCACGGAAGGATGTAGCCTACAACTCGTTGTGGACGTTCAACCCTTCGACTGTAGTTCATTGAATTATGAACTACAATATAGCTCTAATGAATCTTCTGAATTCGTAAGTACTCAATCGGCTACAGTAATAGAAGGCGAAACTATTATAATAAGATTAGCACCAGAATCGGTAAGCTTCTCTATTACAGGTCCTAATCAAAATTCAAAACCTTTTGACAATGAGGAATTTATAATTACCGATGCGGTTACAGATGATCAAGGCGTCTATGTTTTCACCACAGGTAATGGTTGTTCATTCAATTTTGACCTAACCATAACGCCTAACGAAACCTTATCAAACCCTTCGTTGGATAAGATAACAGTTTATCCTAATCCAGTAACTTATGGTACTCTTTTTCTAGCCTTGGATGAGTTTATGAATCAGGCGCTTACTGCTAATTTGTTCGACGTTTATGGCAAACTCGTAATTTCAAAAGAATTTGCCATAAATCATAGGCAAGAAGAATCGTTGAATATTACGAGTTTAAGTGGAGGCCTATATATTTTAGAAATATCTTTAATAGATTCAAATGAAACATTACTAAAAAAAGTAATAAAACTAGATTAATAAGAAAAAAATCAAACAAAAGCCACTTTTAATTAAAAGTGGCTTTTGTTTGATTTTATATTTGACAATTAAGGCAATAATCCATTAATGCTTCTGTTTACTATTTTATTAATTAAGCATAGCATCTATCAATTTAAATTGAATTCCTGATATTTGCTTAAATAAAAATTAAAATATTTTAATGAATATATCAGAAATAGGTTTCAAGCCCCATTATACAATTTTAATAACAGGTGGAGCAGGTTTTATTGGTTCCAATTTAACTGAATCTTTATTAAACAATGGAAATAAAATTATATGTTTAGATAATTTTTCTACTGGTAGGAAAGAAAATATTAAAACTTTTCTTAGTCATCCAAATTATCGTTTAATTGAAGGTGACATAAGAAATTTAGAAGTATGTAGAAAAGCGTGTTCTGGTGTAGATTATATATTACATCAAGCTGCTTTAGGTTCTGTACCTAGATCCATTAATGATCCTATTACTAGTAATGAAGTAAATGTTGGAGGGTTTCTAAACATGTTGGTGGCTGCAAGAGATGAAAAAGTAAAACGGTTTATTTATGCCGCAAGTTCATCTACATATGGTGATTCTAAAAATCTCCCTAAGGTAGAAGATATTATAGGGCAACCCCTGTCACCCTATGCAATTACCAAATATGTAAATGAGCTGTATGCTAAAATTTTTAGCACTACATATGGTCTAGAAACTATAGGACTGAGATATTTCAATGTTTTTGGAAGAAAACAAGATCCTAATGGTGCTTACGCCGCAGTAATTCCAAAATTTGTAATGCAACTAAAAAAATTAGAATCACCTGTCATTAATGGTGATGGCTCATATTCAAGAGACTTTACATACATTGACAACGTTATTCAAATGAATGTACTAGCAATGTTAACTGACAACGAAAAGGCTGTAAATACAGTATATAATGTCGCTTTAGGCAATAGAATTGATTTAAATAATCTAGTAGCTCTTTTGAAAAAATATTTATCCCAATTTAATCCTAAAATTATGGATGTTAATATTATATATGGTCCATCCAGAGAGGGAGATGTTCCTCATTCATTAGCATCAATAGAAAAAGCAAAAAAAATGTTAGGATACAAACCTACGCATAACCTAGAGGAAGGTCTTAAGGAAGCTGTTGATTGGTATTGGGAAAATTTAAAATAATAAAATGAACTTAACAGTAATAGGTACAGGCTATGTCGGCCTTGTAAGCGGAACTTGTTTTTCAGAAATGGGCAATACAGTTACTTGTATTGATGTTGATTTAAAAAAAATAGAGGATTTAAAAAGAGGCATTATACCGATATACGAGCCAGGGTTAGAGGCTATGGTGAAGCGTAATTTTCAGAATAAAACACTTCGCTTTAGCAACAATCTTTCTGAAAATTTAGAAAAATGTGATATCGCATTTATCGCTGTTGGAACACCTATGGGGGACGATGGTTCTGCGGATTTGCAATTTGTTCTTCAAGTTGCCAAAGAAATTGGCACACATATGCACCATTCCTTAATTGTAGTTGACAAGTCAACAGTTCCAGTAGGCACCGCAGATAAGGTACGTGATACGATTCAAAAAGAATTGGATAAGAGGAATGTTGATATTGCATTTGATATCGTCTCGAATCCGGAGTTTTTAAAAGAAGGGGATGCTATTAATGATTTTATGAAACCCGATCGAGTGGTCATAGGATCGGATAATGAAGCTGCTCAAGATAAAATGAGAGCACTTTACTCCCCATTCTTCAGAAGCAGTATGGACCGACTAATTGCTATGGATGTACGCTCAGCTGAAATGACCAAATATGTTGCTAATGCAATGCTTGCTACTAAAATTTCATTTATGAATGAAATTGCCAATATTTGTGAGTTAGTAGGAGCAGATGTGAATAAGGTACGGATAGGAATAGGTTCTGATAGTAGAATTGGTTATAGTTTTATCTATCCAGGAAGCGGATATGGTGGTTCTTGTTTTCCAAAAGACGTAAAAGCTCTTAAAAAAACAGCTGAAGAACATGGTTATAAAGCCAAGTTAATTACCTCTGTCGAGGACGTAAATAACGAACAAAAATTGGTGATTGCCAATAAAGTAATAAAGAGATTTGGTGAAGATTTAAAAGACAAAACTTTTGCTATTTGGGGCTTGGCCTTTAAGCCTGAGACAGATGATATGAGAGAAGCACCATCCATATATATCATTAAAGAATTAACAAGGAGAGGGGCTAAAATTCAAGCATATGATCCAAAAGCTATGAATGAGGCTCAACACTTTTATTTAAAAGATGTTCCCAATATCTCGTATTTCAATTCTAAATATGAAACATTACCACATGCTGATGCAATGATTCTTTTAACCGAATGGAAAGAGTTTAGGTCACCCGATTTTGAAGAACTCAAAGCTCAGCTTAAACAACCTGTTGTATTTGATGGTAGAAATCAATACAACCATGAACGTATGATAAATTCAGGATTTGAATATTTTCAAATTGGAAAAAAATAATAAAACAATAAATGTATGTCTTCAACAAAAATTGCAATAATTGGCCTAGGCTATGTAGGATTACCTTTAGCACGCTTGTTCGCAACTAAATATCCAGTTGTGGGGTTTGATATAAATGAAAAAAGAATAAAAGAATTACAATCTGGCTTCGATAGTACGCTTGAAGTTTCCAATGAAGTATTACAAAATGCTTTAGTATCTAAACCAGGATCGGAGATTGGGCTCTATTGCTCAAATGATTTGAAAGATATTGAAGAATGTAATTTTTATATTGTAACCGTACCTACTCCAGTTGATAGTACGAATAGACCAATATTAACACCTTTGATTAAATCTAGCGAAACGGTAGGCAAAGTTTTAAAGAAAGGGGATGTTGTCATTTACGAATCTACCGTATACCCAGGGGTTACAGAAGATGAGTGTGTTCCTATTCTAGAAAGAATCAGCGGACTTAGCTTTAACAAAGATTTCTTTGTTGGATATTCTCCAGAAAGAATTAATCCAGGTGATAAAGAACATACTGTTGAAAAGATTTTAAAGGTAACTTCTGGTTCAACACCGGTAATAGCAACTAAAGTTGATCAATTATACAAATCGGTCATAACAGCAGGTACTTTCTTGGCAAGCTCTATCAAGGTTGCTGAAGCTGCAAAAGTCATAGAAAATTCACAACGTGATATCAATATTGCTTTTGTGAACGAATTAGCTAAAATCTTCAATTTAATGGGCATTGACACTCATGATGTTTTGGAAGCCGCAGGTACCAAATGGAACTTCCTCCCTTTTAAACCTGGATTGGTCGGCGGACATTGTATTGGTGTCGACCCTTATTATTTAGCACAAAAAGCGCAGGAATATGGTTATCATCCAGAAATTATTTTGGCTGGTAGACGAATGAATGATGGAATGGGCAAATATGTGGCATCTGAAGTTGTAAAACTGATGGTTCAAAAAGACATTAAAGTTAAGAATTCCAGAATTCTAGTTTTAGGAATTACCTTCAAAGAAAACTGTCCAGATGTAAGAAACACAAAAGCTGTAGATGTAATCAAAAATTTAGATTCTTACGGTATTGAAACCAAAGTTTTAGATACATGGGCAGAACCTCAAGAAGTTTTACATGAGTATGGAATCAAATCATACAAAAAAATTGAAGCAGGTGACTTATTTGATGCGATAGTATTAACCGTAGCTCATAGAGAATTTCTAGAATTAGATCTTAGTAAATATCTAAAAGAAAATTCTGTGCTTTATGATGTCAAAGGCATATTAACTGAAGGAGTTACAGGAAGGTTATAGTTTATGATATAGTTCTTCATTTTATTAAATAGCAAAAAAAACACCCTTTTATCCAAAAAATAGATAAAAGGGTGTTTTTTTACATGTACTTCTATTTAAGCCTTAAATTATCTTAAAAAGTGTTAAAAATTATCAAAAAAGTGCATTTCATCGAATAAATAGGTAGTTCAAAGTCCAAAAGCACAATCTATACGTTTATTAACAAAATGGTATACTATTATGCATTTCATCGAAAATATAATACATTTTACCGATAGACAAAATAATATAGATACTTTAGTAAACCAGATTGTTAAAAAATTAATTCCTACTTATGACATCGAAAAAATGCTTATTTACCTCATTGTGCCTTGTTTGTACAATATTATTCTTATCCTGTTCTAAGGATAATGACCTATTATCAGAATATATTTCAATAGACACATCACAGAACTCAGAAATTACAAAATATGCTGTTGATGATACCTATTTCATGGAGTCCCATACTAGTATGGTCTTAGATGTACTTTCAAATGACAATTTCTATAATGGAAATAATATTAAAATTGTTAGTGTTTCAGAACCAAATAATGGTATTGTAGTAATAAATGAAAACAACACCCTAACCTACACCCCTAATACCGCTATAACAGAACCACCTACTACTCCTTCTGAAGAAATTTCTTCCACCCCTGAGGTTACGCCTGTAGAAGATGTACCCTCTGCAGAAACTCCTGCTGAAGAAGTGCCTACCGTGGAAATACCAGCAGATACATTTACTTACGATATAGAAGTACAAAACGAAGATACTAGTACTACCACATCATCTGCAAACGTCACCGTTACTACAACTTCAACCGATAAAATTTCAGATGATGTAGCTTTTTGGCAAAGGAAATTCGATGAAGAACTTAATGATCCAGATGGTCAGATTGATAGTGCTGATGCTACCCAAAAATCACAAAGCGCAAATGAAAATCAAGAATATTACTTTTTAGCATATTATTTAGATGCACATGTATCAATGTGGCAGGCCACTGGGGAGTATAAGTATTTGGATAATGCACTTAAACTTATCGAAAATACAATTGACGATGCCCAATTCGTAGACATTAAAGGTAAACAATTTTTGGGTTGGCCGACAGACCCGAATCACTCTGAACCATCTGCGAAGGGATATCCACTTTGGGAGTCTTTTATGTTTAGATTTGTTTCTTCCCTCTTAAGGGTTATGGATAAATCACCAAACCTTCGTTCTACCAATAACTTACAAGAACGATATAACAATATCCTAAATTTTACAATTGAAAACATTTGGAACAAATGGGAATATGACGGTATACATAATTTGTATAGAATAAATACACATATGTCATCCCATTGGGCAAGAATAGGTATGGACCTTTATTTAATTACCGGTGAGGCTAAATATAAACTTGTATTTGATAATATATCACATGGTACGATGGTAGGTTGGCCGTCTAACTTAAGAAACCAAATTAAAGTAAATTCGAAAGTATCTTCTGCCTTTGTTTGGAATCAAAATTGGACTAATGCAACAATGCAAGATACTTCACATGCAGGAGCTATAGTCTCCTTTTGGGTAGCGGCATATGAAAATTCGATGTATTGGAATAAAAATGACATAGATGGTTTAGTTTCAACATTAAAGAATGTTATTTGGACAGATGCTGACGGCTCAAGGTTTAACAGAAATGTTGATGGATCTGGAGGTTATGATTATTATGGCAGACTTCACGAATGGTTACATTTAGGAAGATTTGACTCCGAATTACAACAACAAATAAAAGATAATTATACCGGTGCTAATTTAACGTACTATGGCATACAACCACTAGGCATTGCAGCTTTAAATGCAAAAATCTTGTTAGATGGTGCTCCTGTGTATCCAGAACAATAAATATCACAAACTTTTTTAAATAAAAAATGGTCGGATAATTTATCCGACCATTTTTGTCTATTGTGAAAACATAGGCTAATTTCACACACTATTATGTCAAAAAAAATACGATATAACACGTTTCGTATTGTTAATAGTATTAGATTTTTACTTTAGCATATTAATTTAATCAATACAATGATTGATATTTCCATAATTGTACCTACATATAAACCTAAGGATTATTTGTATGAATGTTTAGAGTCATTAAGAAATCAAATATCCACCAATTTTACATACGAGGTAATTATTGTATTAAATGGTTCTGATGACTCTTATCAACATCAAATTGAAAAGTATTTAAAAACCAAAAATCTATCGAATTTTTATTTTTATAACTTAGAAAGTGCTGGGGTTTCCTATGCTAGAAATTTGGGAATACAAAAGGCTAAAGGAAATTACCTCTTTTTTATGGACGATGACGATATTTTAAATAATTCTTATTTTGAATTATTGTATGAACATACTAAGCCAAATAGAGTCATTTGCGGAAACATGAAGAATTTTGAGAAAAATATTTCTGTCACTGAGAACAGCTATATGTCTAAATTATTTACGAATGATAATAATTTTGAACAAGGGTCCATACTGAAATTCAAGCGTGTTTTTTCTATCTGTACCGGAAAACTTATTCCGAAATCAAGCATCTCTAAAACTCTTTTCGATACAAAAATACAGATTGGTGAAGATTCGTTATTTATGACTACAATTTCCAGTAAAATACAGGATGTTGTTTTAATAAAAGAAGCAATCTATTTTAGAAGAATACGATTAGGTTCAGCTATGGGACAAAAAAAAAGTTTAAAATATCAACTTAAAAATTCAACCTATTTAATCGGAAAACATTTTAACCTTTACCTCTCGCAACCTAAAGCCTACAACTTCAAATTTTTTACACTCAGAATTTTGGCTATTTTAAAAGGTTTTATTTGGCGATTAATTTTCAGTTAAAACTTTTTTCAACAAATATGTTCCTATCAATTTATTTAAAAAAATCAAAAACTCACAAATAATAGCTTTTATACCATTCTATAAATTTTGAAATTCCATATTTCAATTCTGTTTTTGGTTTAAAACCATAATCTTTTGACAATTCATCTGAATCTGATAATGTTCTGTATACATCACCAGGTTGCATCGGTAACATTTCAATTGTTGCTTTTTTATTAAGTACTTTTTCGATCGTACCTACCATATCCAATAACTTAACAGTTTTATTATTTCCAACATTATAAATTTTATTCAAATTATCAGCTCCTTGTTCTGACTGCACAATTCTAACAATACTTTCAATTACATCATCTATAAAAGTAAAATCCCTTTCTAATTTACCTTGATTAAAAATTTTGATAGCTTCATTATTTAAAATTGCTTTTGTAAAAAGAAATATTGCCATATCCGGCCTTCCCCATGGACCATAAACCGTAAAAAAACGAAGTCCTGTTGTTGGTAGCTTATACAAATGGCTATATGAATGCGCCATTACCTCATTACATTTTTTTGTAGCTGCATACAGACTAACAGGCTTATCTGTATTGTCAGTTACTTTAAAAGGTATCTCGTTATTTAAACCATAAACACTAGAACTGCTAGCATATATGAGGTGTTTTATCTTAAAAATCCTACTACATTCTAAAATATTAAAAAAACCTACCAAATTACTATCAATATAGGCTTTTGGGTTTTCTATACTGTATCTAACCCCGGCTTGAGCTGCAAGGTTACAAACCACATCAAACTGCTCATTTTTAAAAATTAATTGAAGCTCTTCAAATTCTTCAAGTTGAATTCTAATAAACTTAAAATAACCAGAACCATTATATACTTCAGATTTCCACTTCTCTGCTTTTATTTTGGCTATACCTAATTGCCCTAACCTAGCATATTTTAAATTGGGGTCATAGTAGTCATTGATAGAATCAATTCCAACTATAGTATGACCAGCATTCAAAAGTGAAAGGGTTAAATGATAACCTATAAATCCTGCAGCTCCTGTAATAAGTATTTTCATTAATTAATTTATCTAGTATAGTACTTTATCATAAAGTATTACTCAAAAATACCTAAGTTTACTCTTATGGCATTATCTTTTATTACTTATAAGTTGGCCTTATAAACTTAAAATATTTTCAGTGAATAGCTAAACCGAAATTTTGCAAATATCATACTTTTCAAAATCTCAGTAAATGCAAATTTTATAAATTAATTGTGTTATATATAAATCTTCATTTCTATTCATAACCGATTTTATTACGATTTATCCAATTTATTAAAGATAGATAAATGCTTATATCTAATTTAGCTGATATTTATTAATGACCTCTGGTGATTAGTGCTAACTAATTATAGAACTTTTTATTATTAATTCTAAGTTACCTATCCTTAGATAGTGAAATGTTTTATTTTGGCAGCCTTTTAAACTGGAGTAATACCAAGTTGCAGAATTTCAATATGCACAAAATTTTAGATTAATAAATTAAGATGCAATTTTATAAAGAAAATGGTTTGGAATTTAAAAATAATTTGGGGCTTGGTCTACTAATTATTTTAACAATTGTATTTCTAAATGCATTAGGACCCTATCTACAACTGCAAAAAATAACAACTTATGGGTTGGTGCCTTTACTTTTTTTAATTGCTTTAAAATATAATTATCTTCATCCTTTTCGAAATAAGACTGAGTTTTTATTAGTTATTTTAATATTTCTAACCAGTCTTATTTCTGCTTTCACCTATGTTAATTATGGCCATTTAATAACTGGGTATACAAGGCAGCTAAGTGTAATTCTTATTGTTTTTATTCCTTTAGTTTTAAATAACAAATATGATTATACAGATTATTTTCATATAGGTTATATTCTATCAATTTTGACCCTTATTTATATCATGTATATTTCCAATCAATTTAGTTTGCAAAATTTTGCGAGTGAAATAGTACAAAGAGATAAATTCTTAATCAATGCAAACACATATTCGTACTTAATGTTTTTTGCGAATTTTTCTTTGTTCTACCTTTTTCAAAAATATAAGAGAAAGTTTTTATTAATACTATTGATTATAATTCCAGTATTATTTGTTATTGTCTCTTTTGTTACTCAATCAAGATCTGGAATGCTTATTCTTATTTTATCCAATGTAATTTATTGGCTTTTAATCAACAAAATTGAAAAACCAACCAAAATTCAAAAACTATTAAGGTCATTAACTGTAATTCTTATATTGTTTTTTCTTGCGTTTCAGTTTTGGGGATTATATAAGAATTCAACTATTAAAAATAGGTTTGATGTTACGGGTAATAGAGTTGATGCCAGAGAACTTTTGATCATAGAGGCTTTTGATGTATTTACGGAAAATATAATATTTGGAGTAGGCTTAGATCAAATTCCCAATTACACTTCAATAAGACAATTTTCACATAATTCTTATGTAGAAATATTAGCAGAACAAGGTATAATAGGAGGGGTTTTATTATTGCTTTTATTCGGCTTACCATTAAGACAATGCATAATATATTTACTTAAAAATCCCAAGGACATGATTTTAAAATTAAATCTATTGTTTTTGGTAATGTTTTACTTTTATAACATCTTTTATCCTTTTTACAAATTTGGATTTTCGATGCTCTATTTCTTTTTAATTCTCAGTATTCAATACAAAAAAATAAAAGAAATTGAAAATAAGCCCTTAGAGTTATTAGGTTCTAACACTAGTAAAAAATCAATTAACTCCAAAAACATTTAGGATACTGGACCATAAAACTATGTCAATAAAAAATAAAGCTATTAGTAGTTTTGGATGGATTCTTACAGAAGGCCTGTTTAGTCAAGGGTTTCTTTTTATTGTGGGCATAATATTAGCACGTTTATTAACCCCAGCTGACTTTGGCATCATTGGTATTATTACAGCTATAATCGCAATTTCAAATAGCGTCGTAGAAGGTGGGTTCGGAAGCGCTTTAATAAGAAAGGTAAATGCAGACACCACCGATTATAACACCATATTTTATTCTAATCTTACCATAGCCATTATCATCTATTTTCTTTTGTTGCTAGGAGCTACAACAATTTCCGATTATTTTAAAGTACCCTTATTAAGTAAAATAATCCCTTTTGCAGGAATTTTGTTGATTATAAATTCTTTTTCTATTGTTCAACGAGCTATACTCACTAAAGTTTTAAATTTTAAGACACAAGCACTTATTTCAATAATTGCATCTTTTGGTAGTGGAATAGCTGCTATTTATATGGCTTATGAAAATTTTGGGATTTGGAGTTTGGTAACGCTTGCCATACTTCGACCCTTTTTGAATAGTATTTTACTTTGGTACCATAGTACTTGGCGACCCTCGTTTATATTTTCGATACAAAGTTTTAAAGAACTTTTCAACTATGGTTATAAACTACTAATCACCAACTTAATCCATAGTTTTTATAGGAATATTTATTATGTATTGATTGGAAAATATTTCAATACACAGACCTTAGGATATTATACTAGGGCAGAACAGTTTCAAGCACCTTTTTCTTCTAATATAACCACTGCAATACAACGGTTAAGTTTTCCAATTCTTTCAAAAGCACAAAATGACAATATCTTATTAAAAAGTAGGTTTGTCAAATTCTTGAGATACAGTATGTTTCTTAATTTCACTGTAATGTTTGTTATCGCTGCAGTTGCTGAACCAATGGTTATTCTACTTGTTGGTGAAAAATGGAGAGCCTCTATTTTATATTTACAATTATTATGTGTTCCTGGTATACTTTACCCTTTACAAATTTTACATCTCAATTTATTATTAGTAAAAGGATATTCTAATTTGAACTTGAAATTAGAAATAATTAAAAAAATAATTCTCATCCCATTGGTCTTAGTTACTGCATTATTGGGAATTGAAGCCTTATTGTTGGGAATCGTTCTTTTTGCTTTTATTGAATACTTTATCAATAATTTTTATACTAAAACAATAATAGACTATAGTTTAAAAAAACAATTTGAAGATATAATCCCTTTTTTATTATTAGGCATCGCTTTATTTTCATTAATGTATGCAATAACTTTTATTGACATCGGTTATTTAGTTATGATTATCGTTCAACTAATAATCGGAATTACTTTTTTTATAATTACAAATGAATTTATAAAACTACCAGAATACGTAGAAATAAAAGGGAAAGTATTTGAATTCTATAACAGAGCAATTAAAAATGGAAAATAAAATTCACATAGCATTTTTACTTTCAAGAATATTGGTTGATGGCGGTATAACCAGGGTAACCGCAATGCTGACAAAGCAATTTGCTCTTGATGACAGATTTCATATCCACGTAATTAGCTACCAGACAATTCAAAAAGGTGGCTACCAATGGAATACTAACTTATCCTATTATGAGCTAGTAGATGAAGGCGTGAAAATGAAGAAGGGTATTTTCAAGGCAACCGCCAAGCTTAGAACCATCTTGACCCAACAAAAAATCAAAGTCTTAGTAAGTTGTGGTCAAGAAATTGGACCGTTGGGGGCATTGAGTACTATTGGTATGCCTACAAAATTTGTGTATTGGTCCCACTCTAGTTTTAAGGGTAAAACTCATAGTAAATTCAAAAAAATTAATGAACTAGTTACTGCTACATTCACAGACGTAATTGTAAGTTTGACCAAGGTTGACAAAATCAATTATAAAAAGGGAACTCTTGCAAAGAATGTTGTACAAATATACAACCCTGTAGATCCCGCTCTATTGGAACAAAGCCATACATATAATGCGACTACCCATAAAATTATAAGTGTTGGCCGTCTATCATTTCAAAAGAATTTTCTTCTTTTAATTGATGTGGCTAAAAAAGTTTTAGAATCAAATTCTAACATCCAATGGGATATTTATGGTGATGGGTATCAAGAAAATGAACTAAGAAGTAAAATACAGGAATTTGGATTGGAGCAACACGTATTTCTTAAAGGTCATGTTTCAAACATCTATGAAATTTATAAAGAATACTCATTAATGGTTATGACTTCCAGGTTTGAAGGATTTCCAATGAGTTTGATCGAAGGTTTAGCTACAAAACTACCATTAATCAGTTTTGATATACCTACAGGACCTAATGAAATTATAGATGAAGGAGTTAATGGTTTTTTAATCAAACCAGAAGATGTAGATGAAATGGCATATAAAATAATAGAGCTACTTTCTGATGAAAATAAACTAAATACTTTTTCGGAAGCGGCCTTTATATCAAGTGAAGCTTATAGCATGAAATCCATATACAATCAATGGGCCTCACTTTTTATTTCACTGTCCAAATAAGCTAAATACAAAAAATTTAAAATTAATAACAAACCCTATCTAACCCTATAAATGACTATTATCTATTTATACCAATATTTCACAACACCTAAAGTGTCTGGAGGTACGAGGGCATATGATTTGGCTAAGAAATTTGTTCAAAATGGCCATGAAGTTATTTTCATAACCACTTCTCATGGATTTTCCCATAAACCTGAAGGAAGGTGGCAGTATTTAGAACTTGAACAATTGAAATTTCATATTCTTAATATTGAAAAAACATCTAACTCCACATCATATTTTAAGAGGATTATAAATTTTTTAATCTTTATTTGGTTTGCTAGCTTTAAAATCTTAAAAATAAAAGGCGATGTAGTTATGGCTTCGTCTACACCTTTAACTATTGGCATACCAGCTCTAGTAAAGAAATGGAAAGATAAGACCCCATTTATTTTTGAAGCACGAGATGTATGGCCTGAAGCGGTAATTGCCATTGGAGCAATTAAGAATAAAATTGCCCAGTCAGTTCTTTATAAATTAGAAGCGACGATTTATAAAAATGCTACTGCCATTGTTCCGCTTTCTGTTGATATGAAAACATCTATATCTAGACGATATCCTAATTTAAAGTGTCCAATAATAAGCATTGAGAATATTGCTGCCTTAGAACGTTTTAAAGAGGGATATGATCCCAATGTTTCCCTTTTACATCAACATTTAGGTTTCAAGCCAAGATTTACCGTTTTATATGCTGGTACGTTTGGCAGGGTAAATGGTTTAAGTTACGTAGTCGAGTTTGCTGCTAAACTTAAAAATATGGATTCTTCTATTGTTTTCGTTTTAATAGGATTAGGAGCAGAAAAAGAAATTTTAATTTCCAAAGCAAAGGAATATGGACTTTTAGGCAAAAGCGTTTTTATATTTGGCCCAGTACCTAAAGAACAACTACCACAGTATTATTATGAAGTAGATATGGGTAGCTCTTTTGTAATTGCTATTAAGGAGCTATGGGCAAATTCTGCAAATAAATTTTTTGATTCCCTTGCTGCCGGTAGGCCAGTTTTGATTAATCATGAAGGATGGCAAAAAGATGTTTTATTACAATCTAATTCAGGTTTTATTCTACCGCACGATTCAACGAAAATAGATGAAAAGGTGTTAAATGATTTTATCAATTATTCGACAAACCATTCTTTATTAAAAGAACAAAAACGAAATAGTTTAGAATTAGCCGATAAATATTCACTAGATACAGCCGTAAAAAAGTATTTAGATTTATTTAGCTCGATTGGTTTAACTACATAGAATTTATTATTTCGAAGGTAAATTAGAAACTTGATTATATTAAATAAGTTTCAAAAAAGCCTTGTAAACAATAATTGAAATTCCAATCGTTTATTTATTGGTAAATGGTTTATTAATTAAGTCAAAATTTAAATGAAAATAGCGTTACTATTAAGTAGAATAGAACAGACCGGCGTAACAACTCATACCTTAGATCTAACTAAAGGACTAATAGACGAAGGACATGAGGTGTTCCTTATTACTGGAGGTAAGGTTCAAGAAGACAATAGTAGAATTGATGCTTTTTACAATGAATTTGTTTCTTTAGGTTCCCAAGTAAAAGAATTTAAAACCCCAAAAGGAACATTTATCAGCAAAGTTATAATTTCTGTAGGTTCCATCTTCAGTATTATCAAACTTATAAAATCATGTAACCCAGATATTATTCATGCCCAATCGCCTTATATGACATTTATACCATGGTTAATGGGTAAAAACTTCACAACTACAATACATAACACCAAGCTAAAAAAGAATATAAAATTTAAAAACCCAACACATCTTATTGCCATCAGTAAAGAATCTGAAGTAATGAGCCAAAAAATTTTTGGAATATCCCCTAAAGATATAACAGTTGTTAATCACGGAGTATCAGAACGATTTGGAACTTCAATTTCTAAAAATGAAAAAGATCAACTTAAATCCAAATTCAATATTCCCAACGATAAAATAATAGTGGGTTTTGTAGGTAGGTTAACCATAGATAAAGGCTGTGATGTTTTATTTAAGGCAATTAAAAATCTAGATGATACAGTAATCTCCCAGAGTCATTTTATTTTTTTGGGAAGCACCAAAGATTCTTTAGATTACCAGTGGCTTGAACAGAATCTTGAACAAGAAAATATTGACACTTACTGTACTATCGTAGATTTTCAAGATCCAAAACCTTTTTATGACATTTTTGATATTTTTGTATTACCCTCAAGATTTGAATCATTTCCACTAGTCATCTTGGAAGCTATGATGAGTGAATGTGCTACCGTTCGAAGCCAAGTAGAAGGCGCTCTTGAACAAATACAACATGGTGTAAATGGTATGCTATTCCCAAATGAGAATGATGGTGCTTTAACTGCTATACTTGAAAAATTGGTATTGGATGATGCATTTAGAACTGAAATAGCCAATAAAGGAAAATCAAAAGCGTTAACTGAATATACCATCCCTGTGATGACAAAAAACACATTGTTGGTGTATGACAAAATTCGGGTTGATTGATTCCTATATTTAAAGGAGATCAATTAATTAAAACTAAACTACCTTTTAAAAGTACTAAATTATGTATCGCCACATTAAGCATATAATGGATTTTATTTCGGCGTTGATTGCCTTACTTTTACTGTCTCCAATTTTTCTGATAATTTCTATTGTGCTTTTATTCTCCAATAAAGGAAAACCTTTTTTTGTACAAAAAAGGCCTGGAAAGAATGGACAAATTTTCAGTATTATAAAGTTTAAGACCATGAATGATAAAAAGGATGCAACAGGTAATCTCTTACCTGATTATCAGCGAATAACTTCATTTGGAAATTTCATTCGAGAAAAATCTTTAGACGAAATTCCCCAATTACTAAATGTATTAAAAGGAGACATGTCTATAGTAGGTCCTCGTCCCCTACTCGTCTCATATCTACCTTTATATTCAGAAGAAGAAGCCAAAAGGCATTTAGTAAAGCCAGGTATTACGGGTTGGGCCCAAGTAAATGGAAGAAATGCTATTAGTTGGAAACAAAAGTTTGAATATGATGTCTGGTATGTGAACCATATTGGATTTTGGACCGATTTAAAAATACTTTTCAAAACAGTAGGAAAAGTTTTTAATTCTGAAGGGGTATCGGCTAGCGAAGAAGTTACTATGGAATTATTTACAGGAACAAAGGACTAATTGAAATGATGAATATAATTACCGACAGACAAGAGTGGAAGAATACGTTGATGGAATTCGAATCTTATGACTTTTATCACACCTTCGACTATCATAGCTTATCAAAAAATGAAGATGAAAAACCTTTACTTTTAGTTTATTCACAGGGTGATTTAAGTATCGCTATACCTTTTTTAAAACGTCATATTGCAGGAACACCCTATTTCGATTTCACCTCTGTTTACGGCTATTCAGGACCTATTTATAAAAATATACCAGAAAATTTTGACAATGTTGCATTTCTTAGCGAGTTAAAAGATTACTTGACTACCAACAAAATTATAAGTGTTTTTTCAAGGCTTAACCCTTATTTAGATCAACAGTCTTTAATTTTAAAAAACCTTGGTGAAACACCTGTAAGTGGCAAGGTAGTTAATATTGACTTGACTAAAAGTATAGAAGAGCAGCGCACACAATATGGCAAAAGCACCAAAAACCGTACAAATAAATGCCGCCGGATCGCTACGGTCAAAGAAGTAACTACCAAAGAAGACTTAGAAACTTACATTGATATTTATTATGAAAACATGGATCGTTTAGGAGCTTCTGATTCATATTATTTTTCAAAAGAGTACTTTTTTAATTTTCTTGAATGCGAAGATTTTAAAACCCGTGTACTATTGGTCATAGAAAATGAAACAGGCAAGGCGATGGCAGGATCTATGTTTGTTGAATCTAATTCTATTGTACAGTTCCATTTGTCCGGCACCCGCACAGAATTCTTGAATTGGGCTCCTGCTAATCTTTTTTTAGACGAAATGAGGCTAATTGCCACAGAAGAAGGCTATAAAATTTTCAATCTTGGTGGAGGTCTAGGCGGTCAACAAGATTCTCTTTTTAATTTTAAAGCTTCTTTTTCAAAAGATTATAGAGACTTTAAGCTTTGGAGATATATCGTTGACCAAAAAGTTTATGATACCCTGTCGAAAGAAAAAAAAGGCTCCTATTTCCCCTTATATAGGCTAACATAATTTGACTACTGATATACCTAACGAACCCAACAAAAAGTTAAAATTAAATTCACTTGTTAAAATAAATTACATTTCATCGAATATATAAGTAGTTAATAGACTAAATACAAGATTGGGCCGTATTATTACGAAGAAAAGAATGTTTTACAATAAAAGAAGTCCCAAGCTTTTGAATAATAAATATAATACCTACTTATGAACATAAGAAAATGCCCCTCGATGATTTTGATCATCACCTCTATTTGTGCTTTTTTAATTACTTCTTGCAGCAAAGATGCCGACCTTTTATCTGAATACGTAATTCAAGATGATCAAAATTTATCTCTTAATAATTTATTGGTAAACGATACTTTTACTACTACCCGAAACAGCACTATTATTTTAGATGTTCTTGCTAACGATAATATTACCAATATCGAAAATGTTAAAATAACTTCTACTACAGATCCAAAATTTGGCGAGATTGAAATATTAGAAGATAATACCTTAAAATTTGTAGTCCCAGAAGTGATTCACGTAGAAGAAACGGAAGCAGCAGCAGTAGAGACAACTGAGGAATCAACCGTAGCACCTGCAGATGAACCAACGGTAGAAACTGCAACAGTAAACCCTGCACAAGAAATAACGGAGGAAACAGTAACTGAAACTATTGTATATACTACGGAAACTACAAATTCCGATAATACGGTTCAAACTGATTCTGCAACGGTTATCGTAACTATAGTTGAAGAAAATACTAATCAATTTAATTTACTATCAGTTACTGAATTAATTGCTAAAGCAGATTTTGCAATTTATAATAGACAGTTACCTTCAGCTCTAAATGATACAGAAAATGAAAGCTATAATGGCGAATATGGCAGAATATTACGTATTTGTGAAAATGGAGATCAAGGAGATATCTATAATTTAGATGTTTTACAAGGTATGGTTGCCCTTTTTGAAGCTTCTGGTGATAAAAAATATATTAACGATGTTATAGAAGCTTATACAGTTCTTTTTAATACAGCTAAACCAAGTAAAGATTTATCTCAAAGTGGCGCATCATTTGATGATAATTATTTAAGTTGGTGGGGAAATCCAAATTTTAATTTGACCTTAAGTGGAATTGTAGGTCAACAGCAATTATCTGAAAGTAGAAGTTTTATGCACCTATCAAGACTTTTATGGGTTATGCATCATAGTCCTAATTTAAGAGGTGAAACCAATAGCAAAAATGGCAATACTTATCAAAAAGATTATGAATATCTTTTAAACTTTTTGGAGACTAATTTTTGGGACAAATGGTTCGCTAGAAATTCATTAATATTTCAACATTCAGGAGTTGACAGTTCTGCTGCATGGGCTTATATCGCATGGAATTTATGGGATATCACTAATAATAATAAATTTAAAACCATATATGATAGATTCAATGAGGATATAGGTATTGAAGGCGTAAATGGAGGTATGAGACAGCATCTTGATACTAATTCTAAAAATAGTTCTGCTTATCAATGGAACACTAGTTTCAACGATAACCCTTATCAAGGTCGTTCAATTACAGATCATGGGCATGCAGCGCGCGTAGTAAAATTTATGGTAGAAGATTACACCAATGGAGCTCAATTTTACAATGAAATTGATATGCAAAAATTAATGAATTCTATTTCTGTATTTTGGCCAAACTCATTAGAAGCTGAGGGTGAAATATATTACTGGATGGATGGCGAGTTTCAAACTGGTTATGAGAAAAAAAGAAATTTCATGCCAGAAGGTTGGATGAGTTTAGGACGATTTGATGAAAACCTACAATCAAGATTTGAAAAAATGTTTACAGGCTATTTTGATGAAAACAGAACAGAAGGAGTTTTTTGGGGTGAATTAGCTTATAATAAAGCCTATTTAGAAGGAAGCATAAAATACCCTGAAAATTAATAGTTGGTTTACCAAAAACTGTTTATTTTTTAAAAAAAACTAATAACTACTACATCAAATTCAATTAAAACTACAATATATAAATTTAAGTTTTTCCATTGTCTGTACCATATTAAATTCGTCGATATACTGTCTTAAATTTTCATCAGATGCATCGAGTGCCTTTTCTAAAGCTAGAGCAAGGGTCTCTGGGTTATCATCACATGCTGAACAACTTGTTGTTTTTTTTGCAATGATTTCCAAATCACTAACTTTTGTACTAACAAATGGTTTATTACATGCTAACATTTCTTTTACCACATTTGGCCATCCTTCATAAGAAGAAGTAAGCAATAGAACATCCATGCCGTTCATAAAATCACATACCTCATTATGTGGAATTTTACTCATAATAATCAGTTCGGTATTGGGCCTGCGTTCTTTTAATAGTTCAAATGCCTTACTTGCCAACCAAAAACGCTTTACAGGAGTATTGATATCAACTGCTGCGAATACCACCTTTTTTATATTATCATTATTTGAGCCGGACTTAGGCTTGAAGAAATCCAAGTCTATTGGATCAACAATGGTAGTGACCTTAGTATTTGGAAATTTCTCCAGAACTTGACTTTTCATTCGTTCAGACATTACGATTACATGCTGAACTCTATTAAGTGAAAACCTAGTCATGGAATTACCTAAAATAATTCTTCCTCGGTCTAACAAAGACGGATTAGGAGCTGTATACCAATCAGAGCCCTTCAACGAAATTATTCTTGTACCATGCAGTAAACTAGTTATAAAACCAACGGCAGAACCATATTGGGCGTGTACTATATCATAATTTTTTGAAAGCTTTCTAAGGTGTAAACAATGTTTAACAAACGAAATAGGGTTGCGTAAATTATTTAAAAAGTAAATATCAGCCTCCTGCTTAATAAATTCATATTGATTGAACATCCAACCACCACCCTTTCCTGTTCCTTTTTCGAAATTATGAATCCAAAGTATTCTTTTTCTTTTATTAGTATCGCTCATTAGAAAACATTATTTTTTCAATTATTTCTATCAGTTTTGAAACGTTTGCCTCTGTCGAAAATAAACTAATTGCAGATTTCTTGATTCTATTACTCTGCATTAAATATTTTTTTTCACACAAAATGGTAGTTATTGCCTTTGGCATGAAATCAAAATTTCCTTTGCAGTCTATTCCTAAGTTATGATGTGTCATTAAACCATCAGGATCAGAGTTCAAGGCCACTACTGGTGTACCACACATCCATGCTTGAATAAAGGTATTTGAAAATCCCTCTGAAACTGAAGTATTTACGAGAACACCAACTGTTTGTAAAAAAGAATTGATAAAAGAATTCTCTTTACTACCATGATAGGTTAAATTATCACAGTCTTTTATTTTTTCATACAGCCCATCCCCATAACTGTTATCAGGTATTTTACCTATGACATGAAATTCATATTTTTCATTTTTTAAAAGAGTAGATAGCTCCAAAAAAACCTCCAACTGTTTTACTTCACGGGCATTGCCTATCCATAGAATATGTTGTTTATTTCTTTCAATTTTCTCAGCAATTATCTCAGGATGCATGTTAGGTATTTTAGCCATAGGCTCATAACCCCATTTACTAATCTTATCTACTTGATAATCGGTTTGACAAATAATATTTGGATTGGTGTGGATAATTTTTCTAAATAAATATCGCTTTAAAGAACCACGCAATCCTTTAGAAAATTCAACAGAGTAATTATCTGCTATATGTAAAATAAATGGAATTTGGTTTAGCTTTGCGTACTTAGATAACTTAAAGGTAAATGTATTTAATATTCGCTGGTAAATAAAAGTGGGAGCTTCATTTTTAATAATTTCATGAACCTTGTCCATGAAATTTTTGTACAGTAAAATTCGTTCTTTGATAGTAGTATCAATTACTAGTTCATAGATTTTTAAACCAGAATGATATGAAATTTGTTCTTTAACATGACCTGCAGATATAAATACAATTTCATAGCCTCGTTTAGTTAATTCCTGTGCAATTATTTTAGATTGATATTCTGCTCCACCTTTAATAAGAGGATAGAACGGAACAAAAAAACAGGCTTTCAATTTGGTCATTATTATCTAATGTTTTTCAGTAAACACTTTAGGAAAGTATTTTTAATTTTTCAGCACCTTCAATTTTAGTCTTTCATAAACATATGAAGCTATATCTACGAAGTTTATAAAACCAGAATGTTGACTGTAAAGCATAACTAAACAATTCATTCTACCTTGAACAAAATAATCGTGCATGTATACAAGGATTCTATCCTTTTGATATTTTTTTTCATGTTCAGATAAAATTCCTTCTGTATCAACTTGATATACTCTGGTTTTATTTGGATTAGGTATTTTATAGGAAGCCCTATTCTCAGCGTCTTGGATATAATAAGAAAGAATTTTATCTATTAGATAGATTTTATGATTTCGAGCTAGTTTTTCAAAAACCTCCATATCCTCACCATGACTAATACTTGTACTAAATAAATCTATTTGAATCAAAGTAGACTTTCTAACGCAGAATGTGGACATATTGAGAATATGAAAACCAATTTCATTGGTAACCGCAAAAAAATCAACATACCCTTTTTTATGTGCAACATAAGACTTGATAATATCCCCATTTGATGTTCTAGTTTCATAATCTGTGGTAATTATCTGAACCTCTTTTTGTTCTTCAATTACTTCGACAATATTTTTTAAGAAATCGATATGCCACAGATCATCTGCATCTAAAAATGAAATCCAATCATACTTTGCAGCATGTACTCCAGTATTGCGAGCACTAGAAACGCCTCCATTTTCTTTTTCTATAAGGCGAATACGTTTGTCTATAATACCATTAACGACACTAGCACTATTATCTGTTGATCCATCATCAACTATTAGTAGCTCAAAATCTTTATAGGATTGCGAAAGCACAGAAAAAATCGTCTTTTCTATACTTTGTGATTTGTTATATAACGGAATAATAATTGAAATCATTCTTTTAAATACATTAATCTATCTAGTTAACGCCTTATTAGAGGAAGTAGTACTTAATAACATTAAAATCATACCTTGAGATAATTCACTTTCCCCAAATTCTAAACTATACTTATCAACTCCAAAAGCATCACCTGAACACCTATCTAAAATACCATTTTCCTTAATAAATGGTTTAAAGATTGTTAAAATCGAATCTATTGTATACGTTCCTGGTTCTAATACATTTGAACCATACATAAGCATGGTAGATGTTGAAGAATCAAAACCTTTAGAGGTTCCTGGAAACTCGGTGTACAAAGTTGAATCTTTTAAATTTTTAATGTTTTTCAAAAAACTAAGTTTATTCTGTTCCATAAACATTACGGTATCCAATTCTGAATTTAAATTGGACATTACAGATTCTAAAGCTAACATATACCAACCCATTCCCCTTCCCCAATTATTTGGACCTAAACCTTTTTCTAATTTTAAGTCTATAGCATGAAATGGAAGAGCATCTTTACCATCTAAACCATATGTCATAAAAAATTCAAGTTCTGACTCTGCTAGTTGAATCGCTTCTCTATTCTTAAATTGCAAGCCATATTCCATTAAAAAAGGGCAAACCATACCAATGGCATCAACAAATAAATCATCCTGATGATCTCGATACAAAATTATTGAATATTTACCATGCTTAGTTACCATGGTCCTCAGTTTGCCATAAATAATATTGGCCATCTTTTTATACTTAGAATTTCCAGTAATTTTATATAATTCTAAGGCTGCAAAGCCCAAAGGCACTTGATCCACATATTCAAACTTAAAAGCTAATTCTTCACCGTTAAGATAATAATCGTCAAAAACGGGTATGACTTTTTGAACCAAAGTTGAATCAAACTTATTTCCATATTTAATCAAACCTAGAGCCAAATACGCCCTTGGGAAATTATAAATACGAGTGGTTTCATCTAGACGTAAGGCTCTAATTTTATCAATAAAATTATTAGGACGGGCCCAAGGCATGTGCATTTTAGTTGATGAAAACATTTCAAACGAAGCCTGTACCAGTTTACTTTCAACTTGATTATTATTAGTACTTGACAAATAATTTGGTTTGTTAATTTTTTCAATAATCTGAGGTAACAAGTCAACACAGAAAAATAAAATATTAAATATTAAAGAAAACACTATTATTATAACAAATGATTTTTTCATCAAATTGTTTTTTATTTTCATAAACCTATTTTATGTTAAATATTGACTTCTTCAAAAGCATAAATATCTATTTATGCAAATGTAAAATTCATTTAACTGAAAAATCATTATTACTTTGTAGAACTTAACAATAACAATAACATACCCTGTGAGAATTCACTTGTCCCAAACTCCAAACTATACTTATTAACACCAAATGCCTCAGCAGAACAATAATCAAGCTTTCCATTATCCCTAATATATGGCTTATAAATATTTAATATTTCTTTCTTAGAAAAAACACTAGTTTTCATGACATTTTCGCCATACATCAACATTGTTGAAGAAGAAGAATCAAAATCATTGGATGTTCCAGGAAATTGTGTGTAAATAGTTGAATCTTTTAAAACTTGTAAAGAATTAACGAACAAAGCTTTTTTTGGTGCTTTTAATAAAAATGTATCTTGTATAGAAATGGAAGTCATAGGCATTGATTTTAATGCCAACATATACCATCCCATACCTCTACCCCAATTATTCGGCCCCAAACCTTCTTTAGTTTTTATATCAACAGCATGAAACGGTAAGCCAGTATCGGCATCTAAACCATATTCAGTAAAAAAGGAAAATTGAGATACTGCCAAATCAATTGCTTCTTTGTTTTTGAAATAACTCCCATACTCCATTAAAAATGGTACAACTAATCCGATAACATCTACCAAAATATCATTTTGATGATTTCTATATAATATTAGAGAATAACCATGATGTTGAATAACCATAGCCTTTAGTTTTTTAAAAACTAAATCTGCAACATTCTTATATTTTAAATCGCCCGTGATTTTATACAATTCTAATGCTGAATAAGCTAATGGAACTTGATCAACATACTCGAACTCAAAGTTTAATTCATCATTATAGATATAATATTCATTATAAATAGGAATAACTTTATTTAATAATTCTTGGTCAAATTTATTTGCATATTTAATAAGTCCTAAAGCCAAATAAGCTCTTGGGAAATAATTAATGCGATTAATGGCTTTTGTTCTCAAAGAACTAATTTTCTCAACGAAACTTAGATGCCTTCCGTAAGGCATATGAATCTTTGATGAAGCAAACATATCAAAAGATGCATTTACTATTTTTTGTTCAACTTCATTATGGTTAGCATCTTTTAGAAATATTGGTTTTTCTAATTTATGCTTAGTTACTGGAAGTATATCAATACAAAAAAAAAGAAGATTAAAAACAATTGATAAGGGAAAAACAAACCATATCAATCCTTTCCTAATCAATTTTATATTTATCATAACTTGTCATTTATTCTTTTAAATATAGAGCATGGTTAAAGATTATTTTTTAAAAATTCAATAGATTCTTTTCGTTCTACCTCCAATTTAATGTTTACGGAATCCCAATCAATATCTTCGTTCAAAAGTTCTGGCGAAAAATCTGACACATCCAATAAAAGTCTATTTTCTAATCCCAATTGTTTTAAAATAGAAGTGAAACGTGAAAGCCCCCTTCTTTTGTTTCCTATAGAAATAAATTTTTTATTAAAAATGATGGAAAATAAAGTACCATGAAATGAATCGGTAATAATATAATCTGCACTCATAAAACCATTAATCCATTCCTCAACGGGTGGGAAAATAAATTCATTTATGTTTTCAGCTGATAAATTTTGCATATCCTTTCTTGGCATTGCAGTATAATGATTAGTATTCAAATATTTAGCGGCTTTTTCCTCCATATCTATATTGTCTACTGATCGGTCTAGAATATATGTAAATAGCCTACCTTTTGGTTTTGTTAATTGGGCCTTTTCAACCAGATCCTCATAATCACGTTTATTGATTAACAATGTTGGGTCTAACACCCTAACTGCATCCACTCCTAATTTTTTTTGACATAAGGAAATTCCAGAATCTTCTCTTACAGAAATTGCGTTGAACATTTTGGCCAACCTTGCGCAATTTTCTGTTTCTTGAAGAGAATACTGCCAATGGTCCACTCCAAACGAAGCAGCGTAAGAGATTTTCTTAATAGAAGAAATAGGCTCCAAGAAATCATAAAAATAATTTAAAATAGAAGGTGTATAATTAGGTCTCCACACCTGATCACTACCCACAACATAACCTTCAAAATTATACGCTTTCACATCTTCAAAATTAAATATAGCAGGCACCAAATTAGTCTTATGAATGTAACGCGCTACAAATTTCGCAGAATGCTGTCCAATAATTTTTTTATTTCGTTTAGAAGTTAAATCGGGTCGAATAACAGCCCCCCCCATAATTAATTGAAAAACCTTTTGCTTTGCAAATGAAATACGCTTACGCCAATTAGGATAATTGCTAACATCATTATTAATCAAAAGGGTTTCATGGCCCAAGGAAATTAAAGCTTTTTGAAGGGCATAAGCCTGCAAAAGACCACCGTAATTAGAATGTAAAGGAAGGGTTAGAATTGCGATTTTTCTTTTCTTCATCTTTTGTTTATATTTTTATTGTCTATCAAACAAATTATTTGCTTAATAATATTTGGTATTATTAATTTCTTTTTAAAAGCTTTACCATTGGCTTTTTCAATAATTCCCGTTCATAAGTATTCATACTCGAAAACCAAAAAACAGGTAAGTAAACCATACTAAATATACAAATGGCAATTACCAATTGACCAAAGGATTCAAATTTTATTCCTTGTATTAAATAATATGTACCCATACTAACAATCAAAGGTGCTATTGACATTCTTAAAATTTCTCCCCAAAAGTGAATCATATCTATATGCTGTTTGCGGTGATAATAGATATTCATGATAATTACATTGCCCAATACCAATCCTCCAGCTATGGCATAGGCAATTCCTAACCCTCCAAATTTTTCAGCAAGCAAAATCTGGAAAACGAGACTAACAATGGCCATTGCAAAATAAAGCCACGATCTAAATTCCATTTGGTTTCTAGCCTGTAATATGGTAATACCCAGATTTTGGATCAATGGAATGGTTAGAGCAATAAAAAACAATAGAGTCATACTAAAAGCTGCCTCATAATCTGGCCCTGCCCAAAGAATTATAAATTGCCTTCCAAATAAGATGAATCCAGCCAAAATAAAGGCCATAACTACATATTGAATCCTTCCTGTTCTCACAAACAAATCTGAAATTTCGCGGTTAGTAGAATTACTGGCTACCATACCTGTAACCTTGGGTAAGAACACTCCAGAAATAGCGGTTGAAAAACCCATATACATACCTTGAAATTGAATGGCAACCGCAAAAACTGCTACAGCCGCGGTTCCTAAATACATCCCTAATACAAATTGGCCTGTACTCCAATAAACCTTATTCATGATGATGTTCAAAAAAATATAGAACGAGTAGATACTGACCTCTTTAAGAAGTCCCAACTGCATATTCTTAAAAGAAACTTTTATTTTTATTTTATTCTTACAATACCAATAATTTAAAATCAAGGTAGCCAAATTCAGTACTGTTGCGAGCACGACCATACCGACGGCTCTATAACCCATTTCCAACAAAAGAATCATAATCAAGGTATTCAGCACAATCCTGCTTAATGCAATGACCTTCACAAAAATAAAATTCTCGTATGCAGAAATAATCGACCCAAAGATGCTTAACGGAAAAGTAAAGGCTATATTAAAAACCATTAAGAGCATCATAATCTTAGCTTTGCCAAGTTCATCTGGGGTCATCGTCTCACCAAATAAATTTTCAACATTAAAATAGAGTCCTAAACCAATAAAAAATGATAAAATACCGATTATGGAATAAAGAATGATAAAAAGACCAAACATGGAATATTGCTCTTTTAGTTTACCTTCGGCTCTAAACTTTGCAGTATATCTTACAATTGCATTTCCAAATCCAAAATCTAAAATTGTCAAATAAGCGATTACAGATCCAACCAGCGCATATAAGCCATACTCACTTTTACCCATCATTCGTAACATATAAGGAGTATATAGCAACCCTACAATATTACTAATAGCTAATACTAAATAAGAAAGTACCGCCCCTGCTTTTAATTGATTTACAGCCATTAAATAATTCTATAATTAAAAATACAATACATTATTGCTCGCTTATGGAATTAAAATTTAGGGCAATATATCTTTCTGATGATTCTTCTTGTTTATTACAATAGATCCTATTAATATTCCAAAAAATATCCATGCGAAAATTAGACCAACACTACCTCCACTTTTTACCATATTGGCTAACACAACAATGAATAAAGCCATGTAAAGGGAATGTCCAAAATTTCTTGTGCTAACAGTTAAATCCTTTCCCAACCTAATCAGAAATGTCATAAAAAAAATCAATCCAAGAATTCCAGAAGTTAACCAAAGTTCTAAAACTAAATTATGAGGCTGTTGATATATTCCACTATATATTCTCATTGTAGGCATCATACCTGGATTACCAACACCAAAAATGAAATTGTCTTGAATAATGCGATAGGCAGCTTCCCATAACTTAGTTCTACCAGAAGTATCACCTCTTTCAATAGAGTTTACAATTCTATTTCGAAAATCAACATCATTCGTATAAATAAATGAAAATAATCCAATAGAAAATAATGTTGACAATAACACCATTCCTATTTTCTTAATAGCTTGCATTTTGCCTAATAGAATAACAATAAAAAGCCCTATTAACAAAGACAACAAGGCTCCTCTTGACCCACTTTCTATTAAAAGATATAAAATTGGAATCGTCAAAATCAAGGAAAAAGCTTTTTTCTTAAAACTATTATCACGGTTAATGAATCCGTAAATCAATAATAATAACGCTAAAGTAGTCTTCATACCAGTCTGATTTGCATTTTCTCCAAAGAGAAAAAGACGCCCCCCATTATATTGTTCTCCAATACCAAAAAACATGTACATTGAGGCCATTATAAACATTCCAGCTACATAGACATTTAAAATTCCCTTTAAGACTTTATTATCAAGATTAATATGTGCACATATAAGGGTCATTACTAAAACAAGCTGTAATAATCTAATATTAATTACATCTCCTATTGAATTTGCATATTGGTCATTGAAAACAGTGGCCATGATTCCTGCCAATATAAATATAATCAAAGGAGATAAATATCGAGATATAAAAGAAAAAGTCAAATACTTTTTAATGAACGGTAAGGATGATATAAAATAGGGAATTATGCCAATCTTCGCAATCGAAATGGTGTTAGCAAAACCAAAAGGATCCCAATATTCAAAACAGGCAGAGAATATAAAAATGTATAAACAAACCCGATTAACTTTTATTAAAAAATCCATTTGAAAAACTGCTAAATGACCTATACTATTTAAGCTTAATAGTCATTAAGCTTTTAATATTTTTAAATTAATTACAAAAATAAGTTCATGTTAAGCAAATACCTAATTAATAAACTTTTCTTTGTTTAATAGATTTTTTTCAATGATGAAATACCATTTTATATTTACCAGTACAACAAATATTTTCAGAGAAACAATAGTTTATTATATATCAAACGCATAGTATTATAGAATATTCTTTAAATATTTTTATTCAAAAAAATATTTAAACATAAATAGCGTTAAATACATTATGGTAATTAACAAAATATTTCCAAAGATCGGAATGTTTTATAAAACAAGAAGTTGATCTTTCAACTATGATTCATATAAATGAATAAGTTATTAAACGTAAATTGGAAATTAGAAAACCCTGCAACGAATCGGGAAATTGAAGGTTTTGCATCCAAAACTAGTATTAATAAAGGAGAATCAATTAATCTATATATTAATACCAATTCTGAATTTTTATCACTTTCTATCTTTAGAATGGGTTGGCACGAAGGTAAGGGGGCTTTACAAATTAATAATTCTATTACCCTTAAAGGAAACCAACAAAGCATACCCTTACCAAATGAAGACACAGGGTTAATAACTTGTGCTTGGGATAATCCTTTTGAGTTAAAAACAGATTCTAATTGGACGACTGGTGTTTACTTAGCCAAATTAGAAGAACAGGAATACAAAAAACAAAGCTACATCATCTTTGTTGTAAGGGATGATGAGGCTGTAGCAGATATACTTTTTCAATTACCTGTCACTACATACCAAGCGTACAACTACTGGGGTGGCAAATGCCTATATAACCACGGCAGTGGTTCTTTGGAAGATTGGGGAGCTGTTTCTGGTGAGAAAGCTAAAAAAGTATCTTTTGACCGACCTTATGCCAAAAGTAACAATCCAAAAGCTGCATATGGTATGGGTGCCGGAGATTTCTTGACCAATACCAGACCGGTAACTTCCCATAATTATCCTATTAGCAGTGCGGGTTGGGATTACAATATGGTAAGATGGCTAGAAAAAAATGACTACAATGTAAAATACTGTACAAACATAGATATTCATATAAATCCCAAAATTTATTCAAAAATTAAGATATTTTTATCGAATGGTCATGATGAATATTGGTCGCATGAAATGCGAAAGAACCTAACAAATGCACGTGATACAGGCACTAATTTGGCCTTCTTTTCATCCAACACCATGTATTGGCAAATACGATTGGAAGAAAACCAGTTAACTGAGCAAAAAGACAGAGTTATTGTGTGTTACAAGGAAAAGCAATTAGACCCTATACAATCTGAAAGATCTACCATTAATTTTGAAGATATACCTGAACAAGGATCACAGGCAAAATTAATTGGTATTCAATATTATGCAGATCCAGTTTTAGGGCATATTCGAATTACCAATCCTGAACATTGGATTTTTAAAAATTCAGGAGTAAAAAAAGGAACAAAGCTAAAGGGTCTTTTAGGTTATGAAATTGATGGAATTTCTAAAGATTCACCCGATAACATTACAATATTGGCTTCTACCAAATGTAGAAAAGTTAATTCTGGTTCGAAATTCATAATAAATCATATGATTGGCAAAATAACTAATCCAATAATTAAATTTTCCAACCGATTTCTAAATTCAAATAAAGAAATAACCAATATTCACCGCATATTGATGATATCAATTATTGCAGCAATTGCATCCATTATAGGTTTGACTATAAGTAAAATCATTCCATTAATAGGCTTTATCACCGCTATCATGTTATTTCTAATTTGGTTCCTTAAATTAAAAATGACTCCGCGATATGAGTCTAATATGACGATATATAATAGCAAATGTGGAAGCAAAATATTTGCAACTGGAAGCATGCAGTGGTGTTGGGGATTAGATAATTATAATGTTCCTCAACTACGAGATGACCATATTTCTATAAGTGCAGAAATTATAACTAAGAATCTCTTAAAGGGTTTTGGGGCAACGCAAAAAAATATATCTTAATATTTAATTGAATATAATAACAAACCATTTTAATGGACCAACCCAAACTAAACATTGCCTTAATTTTAGAAGGTAAAAAGATAGATAGATGGCAATCAGAAATGATTTCAAATATAACAAACTCTTATTATGCCGAAATAAAATGGTTGATTAGATTGAATTCAAATCAATCTAAAACTAAAAGAAACTTTCCTTTTTATAAAAAATCTTTTTGGCATCAATTATTTATAAAACTAGACCAAAAAATATTCAAAATAAAACCAAATGCTTTTGATGAAATTAATTTTAATTCTATAAAATTTAACGCCGAAATTAAAATATCAAGCACTAAAAAATCCTTAAACAAAGAATCTAAAAAAAGGCTTGATAAATTTATTGATAAAAAAATTGATGTCATATTAGATTTATCTGAGACTAAACCTGAATTAAATTCGAAGAATTTATCTAAATATGGAATATGGTACCTTACATTTTCAGATTACACACCTAAAAATAAAAACTTATCAGGTTTACTTGAAGTTTTACACAAAAAGGATTATATCAATTCTAGGCTTATAGTGAGTTTTGAAAATCAAAATAAAACTCTAATTAGCTCAAAATCTTTTGTTGATATAACCAGTATTCATAAATCTAGAAATTCTGTTTTTTGGAAAACGAGTTTATTCATCCCTAGACAACTTGAAAACCTTTACAACAATCGTCAGGAATTTGTTGATAGGATAAATAATCGTGAACCGTTATCCTCATTAAAAATCATAGAAAACAACCCAAGACTACTTTCATTATTTAAGCATATATTTCGAACCACAAAAAATGTAGTGAAAAATAAATTATTTAAACACTTCATTTTTAATCAATGGATTCTACTCTTTAAGGTTTCTGAAAACTATAAAACAAAAGATTATTCTAAGGAATATTCAAGAATCACACCTCCTAAAGACCGAATATGGGCCGATCCATTTATTTATAACAATAACGGTAAGTATTTTGTATTCATTGAAGAAATGTTGATTAAACAAAATAAAGGGTTTATATCAGTAATGGAATTGAGTATTAATGGTACATTTTCAAAGCCAACACCTATAATTGAAAATGAATATCATATGTCTTATCCTTTTTTATTTGAAGACAATGACCACTTATATATGATACCTGAAACTGGTAGTAATAAAACGATAGAGCTATACAAATGTGTGGATTTTCCATATAAATGGGAATTTCTAAAAGTCTTACTTGAAGGAGAAAAAGCTGTAGATACTACTGTTTTAAAATACAATAATAAATATTGGATTTTCACTAATATAAAAGAAGTTTTAGGTGCATCTGCCCATGAAGAACTATTCCTCTATTATACTGACGATATTATAAACGGTAAATGGAATGCCCATCCAAAAAACCCAATAGTTTCAGATGTACGCTATGCAAGACCAGCTGGTAATATTTTTGTTAAAGACAATAAACTTTATAGGCCTGCTCAAAATTGCTCCAAAAGATATGGATATGGTATAAACATACAAGAAATAATTTCTTTGAATGAAAACGAGTATGAAGAAAAAAATGTTGATTCCATTTCACCTAATTGGGCGAGCGATTTGCTAGGTACCCATACTATTAACCATTGTGAAGGTATTACCATAATAGATGCGCTTATTAAACAATCTAAATTTTAAAAATCACAATTTATGTATCAAAATTCTTCTGAAAAACACCTCATCAGCATTATTAGTCCTTCCTATAACTCAGCAGAATTCATTGAAGAAACAATCAATTCTATTTCCGCCCAAACATATCAAAATTGGGAACTAATCATTGTAGATGATTGTTCAAAAGATGATACGGTCAGTATTCTAAAAAAAATATCTGAGATTGATAACCGCATAAAATATTTTACGAATACAACCAATCAAGGAGCAGCGATAAGCAGAAATATAGGTCTTAAAAATGCTAGAGGAAGATTTATAGCATTTCTCGATAGTGACGATTTATGGTATCCGAAAAAATTAGAAATTCAGATAAATTTTATGTTATCAAACTCATATCCTATTTCATTTACATCATACGAGCTCATAGATGAAAAGGGGCTACAGTTAGGTAAAATAATACAAACCGTTGAAAGAATAGATTATCAAGGCTATATGAAAAATACCATTATCGGTATGTCTACTTCGATGATCGACACCCATATTGTAGGTAAAGACTTTAGATTTACCAATATTAGAACCAGACAGGATACATACCTCTGGATAACGCTATTAAAAAAGGGATTTAATGCATATGGCATTAATCAAATATTGGCAAAATATAGGGTTCGATCAAATTCCATTTCAGCCAATAAACTTAAAGCCGCAAAGAGAGTTTGGTATCTTTATTACAACTTAGAAAAACTTGGTATAGTAAAATCTACTTACTATTTCAGCTTTTATATTTATAATGCATTAAAAAAAAGAATGTAAATAAATTTCAGCGATCTGTCGTTAAATATACTTGAATTCTTTTCCAAGGTTAATTTAATTTATATTTATTACAATGAATTAACCGATATAAGTGAGTAGTTAAACTAGTTTATATTAATTTTACAAGAAATTTATAATTCTCACGTTATATTTGTTTGACTTATAATTTTTCTAACATTGTTCAATGAACTTGAACAATTTCATATACATAGATATTATTTATGATTCCATTTTCACCTCCATACATTAATGAGAATGTCATTAAAGAAGTGGTAGATTCCTTAAAATCCGGATGGATAACAACGGGTCCTAAAGTTAAGGAGCTAGAATACGAAATTGCGCAATTTGTAGGTTTACCAAATGTACTTTGCGTTAATTCATGGACTTCTGGCGCCATTATGATGTTACGTTGGCTTGGATTGGAAAAAGGAGATGAAGTTATTATTCCATCATATACATACTGTGCAACTGCCCTAGCGGTGATACATGCTGGTGGAACACCTATAATGGTTGATGTAAATGATGATTTCAATATAGATGTCAAATCCATTGAAAAAGCAATAACATCAAAGACCAAAGCAGTCCTGTCTGTCGACTTTGCAGGTTTTCCATGTGATTATTCTGAAATTCAAGAACTTGTAGCAAGTGAAAAAATTATAAAATTATTTAAGCCAACTTCTCAAATTCAAAAAAAATTAGGCCGTATTTTATTTATTTCGGATGCTGCCCATTCCCTAGGAGCTAATTATAAGAATAAAGGTATTGGACATTCGTGTGATATTTCAATTTTCTCTTTACATGCAGTAAAAAATATTACAACCGCAGAAGGTGGTGCTATTGTTATAAATATGCCTAAACCATTTGACAATGAAAATTTATATGGAAATCTTAGGTCTATGACCCTAAATTGTCAAACAAAAGATGCATTCTCAAAATCTCAAGGTGGTAATTGGAAGTATGATATCACAGGTTTAGGCATGAAAATAAATATGGCAGATATAAATGCTGCGATAGGTCTAGCCCAAATAAAGGAGTATCCTACATTATTAGAAAGAAGGAAATCTATTTTTAAAAAATACAGTAGCGAGTTCAAAAAATTTAATTGGTCTATTGAACCACCTACGTCAACCAATGAAAAAGAATCTTCTTATCATTTATATCCATTACGGATTAAAAATATAAATGAAGAACAAAGAGATGAAATCATAAGTTTAATTAGTGCACAGCAAATAGCCGTAAATGTTCACTTTATACCGCTTCCTTTACTAACTTATTTTAAGGATTTGGGGTATTCAATAAAAGAGCATCCAAAAGCTTACAATAACTATAAAGCAGAAATTAGTTTACCTATCTATCCTCAATTAACTGATGAGTCAGTCGATTTAGTTATTAAAACAACCATCGACTGTTGTGAACAAGTTTTAAATACTGTTTCCAAAACAGTTTAGCATATGCTTAAGCGTATTTTTGATTTTATTCTCGCCCTAATTGGTATGTTATTTCTACTTCCTTTATTTCTACTTATTTCAGTTTTTATTAAAGTTGATTCTTCTGAATCTATATTTTATAAGCAAATAAGGGTAGGAAAAAATAATAAAGACTTCAAACTACTTAAATTTAGAACCATGGCTACAGGTTCTGATAAAAAAGGACTAATAACCGTTGGTAATAATGATTCTAGGATAACAAAACCAGGGGCCTTTTTAAGAAAATACAAGTTGGATGAATTACCACAATTAATAAATGTACTTATTGGCGACATGAGTTTAGTTGGCCCAAGGCCTGAGGTTAGAAAATATGTTTCCTTATATACTGAAAAACAACTATATGTATTATCAGTAAAACCAGGCATTACCGATATAGCATCGATTAAATTCAGTAATGAGAATGAATTATTGAAAGGACAAAATGAGCCTGAAAAGTTTTATATAGAAACGATAATGCCTGAAAAATTAAAACTAAACTTAGAATATATAAATAAAATGAGTTTTTTTTACGATTTAAAGTTAATCTTTATGACTTTTCAGAAAATTCTATAGCTACTTTATTTTTTGAACACTACCTTTTTAGTGTATATTAAATACTTTCCTTTTAAATAGATAGAATAACAGAATTTATGACTACCTCTAGATTTGTGGCATTATTTTTAAAGAATTATTTCCACATTAGAACTAAAATAAACTTCAACTCAATCAAAATCCATCAAAGTAAATTCTAAATTAACACGACATAATTAGTATTTTCGCAGAGCTATTTAAAAACCCTTTAGTTTGCGAGTTTTATATTCATAACAATTCCCCAACGAAATTATCAATGAAATTTTATAGGTTTCTCTATGTTATTTTTGACTTATTAGTCATTCCTTTTATTTCCTTTAGCCAAGATATTTCATACCAAAATGCTTTCCCAAATTTATCGTTCAACTTTCCTGTAGAAATACAAAGTTCAGTAGATGGAACAAACAGAATGTTTGTTTTAGAGCAATCAGGAAGAATAAAAGTATTTCCCAACAGTAACATCGTAACTACAGATGAACAAAGCGTTTTTTTGGATATTTCTTCAAGCGTAGCTTATAGTGCCGGACAAGAAGTTGGATTATTAGGAATGGCATTTCATCCCAACTACATTACGAACGGATATGTTTTCGTCTATTACATAGACAGTACAAGTAATTATAGGATCAATATTGTTCGTTACAAGGTGAGTGACACCAACCCAAATGCTCTAGATACATCATCTGCTACCAGTATTGCTCAATTCACGAAAAACCAAAGTGATTCCAATCACAACGGAGGAAAAATTGCTTTTGGACCAGACGGCTTTCTTTATATATCTATTGGTGACGGTGGCGGTGGTGGTGACCCACAGGGCAATGGACAAAACTTAAATACCGTATTTGGCAGTTTACTTCGAATCGATATAGATATAGATGGGAATAATCCCATAGAAAACAATCCTGATCTTCCCAATGGAAATTATGAAATACCTTCAGACAATCCTAGAGTTGGCCAAACCGGATTGGATGAGTTATATGCATGGGGAATTCGAAATACTTGGAAATTTTCTTTTGATTTAACCGGTAATCTTTGGGGTGCAGATGTAGGGCAAAATGTTTATGAAGAAATAAACCTTATTAATAAAGGTGGTAACTATGGCTGGAACAAATTTGAAGCTAACTCTCAACCAAGTTACGGAACAGGAACAACTCTTGCAACAAACCCAGATATTAAACCAATTTTCAATTACGATCATAATGCCGGTGATCTATCTATAACCGGTGGTTATGTTTATAGGGGAAGCTTAACCAATTCCATACTTCAGAACCGATATATATATGGGGATTATATTTCAGGTAGAGTATGGTCCTTAAACTATAACGCTTCAAATGGAAGTACTTCAAATTCTTTATTATTTAAAACTGATGGAGAATTCATCTCCTCTTTTGGAGAAGACGAACAAGGAGAACTTTATTTTTCTGGGTATGGGCCAAGCGCTAAGATTTATAAACTGATTGAGGAAGTAACTGGACCCGTAACAAACGTAGTAAATGGTGTAGGTGAATGGAAAAGTATTACTTCTAGTACTGATGGAATCGTGGAATGTATTTTAGAGAGCGAGGATCAAAAAATATATTTAGGAGGTTCTTTTTTGGTCGCTGGCGGACAAACAGTTAATAATATTGCCATATTAAACCCAGATGGTTTATGGCAATCTATTGGTGCAGGAAGTAATGGAACCATTTTTTCAATGGCCATATCAGAAAATGGTTTACTCTTTGCAGCAGGTGATTTTAATCAGATAGGAGGAATCAATGCAAACAATATTGCATATTGGGATGGTACTACATGGTCTTCTATGGGTTCTGGAACAGACGGACCTATTTCTAAAATAAAGTTTGACAATAACGGTAATTTGTTTGTGGGAGGTATTTTTACATCAGTAAATGGCATCACTGCCAATAATATTGCGAAATGGCAAAATGGAATATGGAGCAGTTTAACAGACGCAACTACATCCATTTCGGGTACGAACAATGAAATACGTTCAATTGCAATTGATGAGAGCAACATACTTTATGTAGGTGGAAATTTCGATACAGCAGGAGGTAATTCTGCAGCACGAATAGCCCGCTGGGATGGCACCAACTGGTCGGCCCTTAACCAAGGTACCAGTGGATTTGTTCAAGCTATTGCCATTACCTCAAATTATATATACGCAGGTGGTAATTTTGCCTTGGCAGGCGATCAAACCGTTAATAGAATTTCTAGGTTTAATAGAAGTACAAGCATTTGGGAAAAAATGGGTGATGGCTTAAGTGGAAATGTCAACACCATAGAAATTAAGGGCTCAAACATTTATGTTGGTGGAACATTCGAAACAGCTAGTGACATTACCAATACCAATAAAGTAATGAACAATATTGCCAGATGGAGCGAAGACAATGGCTGGGAAGCATTGGGATTAAACACAAATGTTGGAGTAAACACAAGGGTCAATTCTATGGTATTTACAAAAAATGACACTGAATTGTTTGTTGGCGGTAATTTTTCTATCGCAGGTAATCTAAATGCTGAAAATATAGCGTTATGGTCAACCGGTTTTTGCTCAGAAGATAGCATTATTCCTGAATATCAGGTAAATGGAACATGGCTAAGTGGAAGTAACACCTTAACTGTAAATGAAGGAGACTCATTGATTATCAGCATGCTACCTAATAACAAAACCTTCATTTTGACACTTCCTGACGGAACACAGGTAAATGGAGATTATTCCTTGTTAAACATAATACCATCAAAATCTGGAACATATACAATAACTACTACACAAGGTTGTACTGAAAATCTGCAACTCACGGTAATTTCAGCTATTGACACAGACGAAGATAATGACGGAGTTGGCAACGATGAAGATATTTGTTCCAATACTCCATATGGAGAAACAGTAAACGAAAACGGTTGTTCCCCATCACAATTAGATGATGACATCGATGGTGTTTTTAACGATACAGATGAATGCTCTAATACAACAAATGGAGAAACAGTTGATACCGAAGGGTGTTCTAGTTCGCAATTAGACGAGGATAATGATGGTATACCTAATAATATTGATCAATGTCCAAGCACACCTAATGGTGCTATTGTAGATTTAACAGGATGTATAGTAGCAACATCTCTAGATGACGATAATGATGGTGTTAATGATGAATTAGATAGTTGCCCAAACACACCTTTTGGTCAAAATGTTAATTCAGTAGGCTGTACTATACTCAATTCATTTCCTTCAAATCAATTTAAAATAACATCTACTGGAACTACTTGTATTGATATAAATAATGGTTCTATTATAATTGAATCAATAACTCTAGATTACTTCCTTGCAATTTTAACTGGGCCAAATACAAATAATTCAAAATCATTTTCTGAAAATTTAAATTTTACAGATCTAGAAAATGGAGAATATAATCTTTGTATTACATCAGTTGAGTTCCCAAATTTTCAAAATTGTTCTAAAATTATAATTAGCGAACCTACACCATTAGATGTTGAGTTAGACTTTGACCCTTCAACAAACAGTGTTACACTAAAGATGCAAGGGGCAAAAGAGTATACTGTAGAAATCAATGGCAAGAGTATGCAAACTGAAAGCAAAGAATTAATTTTACCGTTATCCGATGAAATAAATAATATAAGTGTAATTACAAATCAGTTGTGCCAAGGTAAATTTGAAGATATTGTTATTTTAGAGAACTCATTTTTGATCTATCCAAACCCGGTTAATGAAAGCCTTTCAATAGATTTAAAATCATTGACTTCTGATACCATGGAAATAGCTATTTTTACAGAAGCAGGACTTTTAGCCCATTCTGAAACTTATTTAGTTAAACAGTCAAAAATTGAATTGAATACCAGTGCACTTAGCACAGGAATTTATTTTTTAAGATTGAAGAATGACAAAATAAATAAAACCTTCAAACTTATAAAACAGTGAAAAAAGTTGGGTTTTTAATTTTCATAATAATAGCATTCCAATCATGTGGAGTAGATTTGGATGTTTTAGAATACGCAAAAAATAATATAAATTTATTCCTTGTTTTCCCTGAGAATGATTCTCAATGTACTGAAGGTATTGTTGTTTCCGATACGGATAGCGAACTAATTTTTAAATGGATTGATGATAGTAATAATGCTCCATATATTTTACATTTAACCAATATTGCTAACTCTCAGACAGAATCATATGAAAGTGAGTCTACAGAGGTAGCCATTACACTTGAACGAGGTGTTATTTATTCATGGTACGTTACAGGAAAAATTAATAGTAGTAGCGAGGTTTGGAGTTTCTATAATGAAGGACCTGGTCTTGAATCAACAATTCCGTTTCCTGCCACAGCTATCTCTCCTGTTTCTGGAGCATCAATTTCCCGAACTAGTACTACCGTTAATTTAATTTGGCAATCAGAAGATTTAGATAATGATATTGTTGGTCATGACCTATATTTTGGTGAAGCCAAAGATCCTATACTATATGGTACTGATATTATTGAAACTAGATTTGATGATATACCTGTAGAGGCAGGTAAAACCTATTATTGGAAAATAATTACTAAAGATAGTGTTGGCAACGAATCTACATCGCCCATATTTACCTTTTCAGTGGGCTAGTGTAAATTTCTTTGTAGTAGAAGCTACAAAGAATAATCTGAGATATTATTTTGTAAAAAAAAATTGCCCATTAATCTAATTTCTGACTAATGGGCAATTGAAAATATTCTTACTTAGTTAAAATTCGATTATTTCGAATTCAGAACGTCTGTTAACTGCATGTTTTTCTTCAGGACAATACGTGTTATCATCACACTCATTTAATAATATTCTTTCGCCATAAGCCTCTGTAATTAATTTATCATCAGATATACCCTTAGTCAACATATAATCTTTTGTCATGTCAACCCTACGTTGAGATAACCAATCATTATATGAGGATGCTCCCCTTGAGTCAGTATGTGAGGTTATTTTTAATTTCAGGGTCGGTATTTCATTCATAATCAATACTAATGAATCTAATACAACCTTAGACTTACTGCTCACAGCCGATGAATTCAAATTAAAATATACGTTACCTAATTTTTCTATTCTTGCTTTTATAGCATTCTTTTTATTGTTAAGAGCATCTAATTTTGCCTTTTCAGCAGCGGCTAAGGCATCCTCTGTTCGTTGCTTTTCTAGCCTTTCTGCTAATAATGCTTCATCTCTTAATCTATTTACCTCATTAATAGAATCGTTTTGACGTTGTTTTTCCTTCTCTATGGCTGCTAAAAGCTCCAACTTTTCTTCACCTCTTTTAGATAACCCTTTCTCGATTCCAAATTGATAAACTACACCTGCAGCATGCTGAATATGGTTGGTGGCTCCGTCCCCTTTACTCATAGACCATTTACCAGAAGAATTAAAATCAAGTCCCCAACGATCAGAAAACCATGTTCTAAATCCTACTACTGCATTGTAAGTACCTCTACCCAAATTATTAGCATCTGTATATCCAGCTCCTATACCTACATATGGATCAAACCATCCTGTCTGTCCAATTATTTGATTTAAATCGTATGTCAAACGTGCATCAAAACCATAATAAGGTATATCATCAGCCAAAATTACTCCGTCTATAATATTATCCTTCAAATACTTATTATAAGTACCAATAGCTTCAACTCCCAAACCATTTTTAAAATATCTTCCAATACTTACTCTAGAAGGAAATGGAACAAAATTCCATTCTTGCCCTACGTTGAATATACCATCAAAAACATTCCCTGAATCATCAACGGCATTGAAACCAACTCCTAAAATCCACGAACTCTGAACTATACTATCTTTTGCTGTGATTTGAAGTTCATCTTGAGCAAAAGTTAAATTAGTAGCTAATAATAGCATCAAAAAGCCAAAAACTTTAGTAGTTTTCATAATTATAAATTTGGGTTATTAAGTTGTAAAACTAATTTTAGATAAGGTAATAGGCAAATAAGTACTATATAAAGTAATTAAAATCGATTGGTAGTTGAATGTAGATTAATTAACGACGAATTACCGTTGAACCTTTAGAGATTTCGAACTTAATCGTAAGTTATAAATACTGAAAGGACTTACAATCAATTTGTTTTGTTTCTTAGCCTTGGATTCGAGCTTATGTACTATTAAGCTATCATCACTCTCATTTATTTCTAAATCTACAAAATTTGATGTTTTACTATCTCCACACCAGACTAAAAGCATATTTTGAGTAAAATCTACTACTGGAGGGACTAAACCTGGTTTTCTTGTCCTATTAATTTTACCGTAAAAAGTATTCAAAGCCTCTTGATCTCTAATTAAAAAATAATCTTCTTCTTCAAAACCGCTGTAATTTTCATTCAAGATGTTCTGCATACTAGTTTCATTAGAATTTTGTAATTCATTAGTAACTGAACTTTTACATGAATTCAATTGGACTATAAAAAAAAAGAACAAAAAAATGAGGAATTTATACATTCTTGAAACGACCTTTAAATGCCCTCTCATAAACTTCTTCGTAAAGCGGTAATACCTTCTGTATATCAAATTTATGTGCTTCATTAAGCGCATTAAGTTTAAACCTTTCTAGTACTTCATCGTTTTTCAAAATAGTGATAGCCTTAGCGGCCATATCTTCAATATCACCAACATCGCTTAGAAATCCACTTACCCCTTCTTTGTTCACCTCAGGAATACCACCCGCATTACTAGATATTACAGGTACTTTATTAATCATTGCTTCTAAAGCAGCAAGGCCAAAACTCTCTGTTTCCGACGGTAAAAGAAACAAATCTGAAAAACATAATATTTTATCGATTTCATTACTATTGCCTAAAAAGATAACCTTTTCAGCTATACCTAACTCCTCGCAAAGTCTTTCAGCGCCTTCTTTTTCAGGACCTTCGCCCACCATTATAAGCTTAGAGGGTATTTCAATCTGTATTTTACTAAATACCTTAATAACATCAGGAATTCGTTTAACCTTTCTAAAATTACTGATATGCGTAACTATTCGCTCGTCTTCAGTGGCCATATTAGAACGTTGGCAATCGGTAAAGGTTGTACTATATTTTTTGGCATCAATAAAATTAGGTATAACTTCTATTTCCCCTTTTATATCAAAAATTTCCAAAGTTCCCTTTTTTAAGCTCTCAGACACAGAGGTCACTACATCAGATTGATTTATACTAAAAGTAACCGCAGGTTTATAAAAAGGATGCTTACCTACTAGGGTTATATCGGTACCATGAAGTGTTGTAATCATAGGAACAAAAATTCCTTCTTCCTCTAACATTTTCTTAGCCATATACCCCGCATATGCATGTGGTATGGCATAATGAACATGTAATAAATCAATTTTATGAAGCTTTATGGTATCTACCAATTTACTGGATAATGCC
>TARA_R110002050_G_scaffold7274_2_pt1 | contig 43665 bp, 44 predicted proteins | sample TARA_R110002050 | Tara Oceans TARA_R110002050 (sample SAMEA4396988) | marine metagenome | biome: Polar Biome; feature: [DCM] deep chlorophyll maximum layer (ENVO:01000326); material: water (ENVO:00002006), including particulate matter (ENVO:01000060) such as... | depth 25 m
TTATCTTCAATTAACGAAGCAGAGGAATTAATAGAGGACGTTGAAGAAGCAGTAGAAGATGTCCAAGAAGCCCTAAAGACCGAGGGCGAGGCCGATGAGTGATTCCACAGTAACACAACAAGCAATCTTTGATTTGATTGCTCAAACTCGTAAAGAATTAAGCATTCTTCGAGATAATCATTTAGCACATATTTCTCAAGATATTTCATCAGTTAAAATTGAACTTGCTTTAATATCAACTCGACTTGAGCAAGTTGAAGATTTCCACAGTGAAATGGAAACACTATTCAGAGATTATGCAAAGAAGGCTTTGACTATTGTTTTCACACTGGCTTTTGGGTCTGTTGGTCTAGTAAATATGATGTGATTTTATGGACGAAGAAGAAGAAGAAAATATCATCATTGAATTGAATTCTCGATTCAAAGAAATGAGAACTCTAATGATTACAATTGGTTCAATTTTAGCATTGCTCATGCCAGTAGTAAATCAAATGGGAATCATTGATTTTGGAGTGGATATTTTAGTCGATGAATTGGATGATGAAAATCAATTTGATATATGCCTTGAAGATTGGAGAATAACTGATGCATCTTACATAATTGGAAATGAAATTACTTTATCTTTCAGAGCATCTGATATCAATCTCTGTGGTGTTTCCCATAACGCAACTTTGAGTATAGAAAAAAATCATAATGGAATATCCGAGTCTACAATTCAAAATACTACAATAAAAAATACAAGAGCATTTTCATTTGAACCGGAAACAGTTGAGAATGGAGAATGGATATTTTTCATTAACCTTTACAGTGTAAATGTAGAACAAATTTTAGTTAAATCAAATCGATTATTTAGTGTGGATAATTCACAGGAAGAAACTAAAATTTATGGTTGTATAGATAGCCAAGCAGTGAATTATAATGAGGATGCAACTGATGATGATGGAAGTTGTGAATACGAACAAATAGAAGAATCTAATTGCACTGCTCAATTCTACGATGTTATTATTTATTGGGCAGAAAATAATACTTCAATATACTCTGATTTTGATGTAGATTACACTTGTGAATCATATGGAAATGTTACCGTGGAATTGGAGATTTTTGATTTGAATAATGAAAGTACCTTGTTGGCGTCAACACTTCAATATGAAACATATTTTTACGAAGTTGATTATCGGAATATTGATTTCTACAATGTAACAATTCCACATACAGATTATCTTGCACATTTCAAACTGAAAACAGAGAATGAAATAGTAGATGATGTAGTGGTTGACTTGTCATATGAGTAAAGTTGAAAATCTACTTAATTGGTGTTACTTTAAAATTGGAATTTATCTAAAATAATTGAGGCTTCCACATCATGACTATTTACTCTTTATTCAGCATTCGCTTTGCATCTTTACTTGTAATATACTTTCCATTTATTACTACACATCTGTTAATTTTCTTATGTTGTAAAATACGAATATCAATGCTATCAAAATTACACAATCGGTATTGTGAAGAACCATGAATTCCTGCTCATGAACATGGCGGAGCGTAAGCCCAATATTTTCTCTCGGATTTTCAGTCGTGGGCCTAGTGATGAAGATAGGAAAAGATTGAATGATTTAATGAATCCAAAAAGAGGGCCAATGGAATGGGATTCCAAGGCTCTTGCATCACTATCTACGTTGAGTGAAACTTCTGTTAATGAAAGGCCAAGAACTGAGGGAGCAGATACTTTAGTTGACTATAAATTATTGAGAGATATTGCAAATAAATCAGAAGTAGTAAATGCAATTATTAGACGTTGTGTTGATGATACACTTTCCAATGGATATGAGTTCGTTTTGAATGATGGAGTTCTTGAGGGAAGTGAAAAAGAATTAGCAAAAATTAGAGAATTTTTTACTAAACCAAATCCCGATGATATGGGTGATGAATGGCTAGAAACACTTCTCTATGATTTAGTTCTATTTGGTGATGCATATTTAGAATGTGATGGCAGTCAAGATATATCTAAAAATAATGGACAGAACTGGATTTATGGAGGGGATTTAGTTTCTATTTGGCCAATCTCCGCAGAAACTATGAAATTAATTCCGGCTAGACAAACTCCAGCATCTCCAAACATGGCATATATCCAAGAAATAGATAGAGATATTCGTAGATTTAGTAGTGATAAAGTTATCCATCTTGCCAAATTTAAACAGAGTAATGGATATGGTTCAAGTCCATTAGTTCCACTTATGGAAACAATAGCAGGTCAGTTAAATTTATCTAATTATTTGAATGCAATGTACACTGGAACTTTACCTAAAACAATCCTAAATGTTGGAGATATTTCCAACTCAGAAATGAAGGCAATGATAGCACTTATTGAATCACAATTGGCAGGTGGAAAATCACCATTTGGTTTGATAGCAATCAATGGTGGAGCAGGATTTAATTTACATCGATTAATTGATGGAGCAAGAGAGGGAGCACAACTGGATATGTTGTATTATTATCGAGAAGAAATATGTGCAGTATTTGGAATTCCACCAATGAAATTAGGATGGGTTCAAACTGGTAAAATGGCTAATCCCGAACAACAATTAGATTCTTGGTATGATGTAGTTGATTCTTACCATGCTAGACTCTCTGCAATGATAAATAATATCATATTCAGTAAGTTGGGCATAGCCGATTGGAAATGGCAATTCGTGAGTATTAGACCCAAAAGAGAAACGGAGCGCGCAGAGACGCTTAAATCTCAAGCAATTGCCCTTGCAACACTTAGACAGGAAGGTGCAATCAGCATAAACGAAGCAAGAGAAATTCTCGGGATGCCAGTAATTCAAAATCCGAGAGCATTCGACCCATTTTTCGTCAGTCCAAAATTATCAATCAATATGGGAAAGCCTGTCGACGCCGACAATCAAGAAGATGGAGATGAAGATGAAATTGGATTGGAAGATTTATTTCCAACTGAGCCAATGCCCGAGGATGAGGGTGAAGGAGCAGGGGATTTTCAATTTGAAGAAGAGTCTATTGAATATGCGGATATATCGATTGGAGATAGACAAATAATAGGAACAGTTCGTAAAGATAATGCTAAAGAATTCGAGGCAATAATAACTCAAGGAAAAAAAAAATTAGAAAAAGATTTTTCTAGGCATCAAGCAGAATTTGCAAATCGTTTATTATCAAAATATAATGAACGATTTAACAAAGATGCTACGTTCAAATATGGCAATAGTAATATTAAAAAATCATTCAAATTAATCAATGGAAATCTACAACAAAATATCAAAGCAGGAAGTTCAGTTGGTGGGGCTGATATCACTTGGGCAGTAGATGTTTTAGATTATGAATTGAGAGAATTAATCGACAAGCAAACTTATTCTTCGGGGGTTGCATTGATGGCAGGGTTTGATGCAACTCTCGCCGCCACTGCAAAAGGAACTGGACTAGAATTAGCATTCGGAACTGCTGATGCACAGGCATTAGATTATTGGAGAAGGAGATGGATGTTGCCAGCACTTAGAAGAACTGTTGGTAAGCATAGGTCAGAAGTTTTATCCGTCTTTGATAGAATGAGAAAAGAAGGGGAATCTTGGGATTGGGCTGAACGAAGAATGAAAGATTATATCGACCCAACTGGGAAAATATATCCTAAGCATTATTACACTAGGATTGCTAGAACTGAGCCAAGAAGAGTTGTTGAAAATGCTCATCTTTCGGGATTGAAAAAAGCAGGTTTTCAACAAGTTCAAAGATTAGTCACAGTGGACGATGTTACTGACAAAGATACTTGTGTTCCATTTGAGAATGCAGTATATCCAATTGATAAATCCGGTGGGGTAATTCCAGCCCATCCTAATTGTCGTTGTACGTTCACTGCTTACATCCCAAGAGAAGGTGATGATGTGATATCTCCAGTACCAACTTCTGATATATTGAAACCCGATGTAGAGGGTGCGGAAATTCTTGATTTACAATGAACAGAGACCCGTTTCAAAAATACAAAAAAGACTTGCTTAAAGTCAGTGCTGGAATGGCTGGTGTTGCTGGAATATCATTCATAGATTTACTAGCACATCAGATACTGAATGAAGCCAAAAGAAAGGCTCCCGTTAGAACTGGTGCATTGCGGGCATCGGGTCGTGTAATGAACTTAGGAACACACTCTAGGAGAGTTGAATTTGGTGGTGGACAGAGTGGAGTAATGTATGCGGCGGCAGTAGAGTTTGGGAGATTTTCTCCAACTGGAAGACAGAGGGGTTCTGTCACTATGCCACAACCGTATTTGAGACCAGCAATGGTTAAAGTATTAGGTGGAGCAAGAAAGGAATTAAAGAAAGTTTTACAAGTAGAATATAAGAAATTCAAAAAAAGTTATAGTGGCTCAATTTAAAAATAAAAAAAGGAGAGCCGATTTCTCGACTCTCCGGTTATGTATATCTGTCTCCTATTTTATGCTGATTCTCCTTGAGATTCTAACAATCCTGCGTAGTGTTCCAGTATTTCAATAATATTATTGGTGTCAGCAATTAGAGTTACATAATCTGTAAATGTAAAAAGACCATCATCAATACTGTGATGGTCTTGAGTATCAGTAAATTCACTGACCATTTGTTTCATTATTTTGGCATATACTATCATTCTTTTTTTATTCATTTATTCATCTCCATTTTATTCTGATAATACAGGTTTCGTAATTGCAAAAACATATAGGCTAATTCGCGTTTTGTATATTTTATCCTTAATTCTTCTATTTCTTCTTCTGTTATATTTTTATTCATTTTATTCATCTCCATTATACTTCTTCTTATCCTTCCGAGTAGGCATTCCCTTATCAATACTTTCATCTATCAATATTTTCAAAATTTAAAAATAAAAAAAGGAGGGCCGATTTCTCGACCCTCCAAAAACAATTTTATTTCAACTGAACTAAGAATGTGAACTCATTTAACCCTCGCACTGGTATTCGCTCTAAGTGGCCGTCGCCACCGAACCCAAACTCCTTCAAAGGGAATTTTATTTCCTATCGTCGCGGTTATACCACGTTCTATTATAACATTTCAAGTCCGATATTTCTACCGACAAAATAAAATCTAAATTCTTATTGTTTTTTATCCGCCAAAAGTTGGCAGGTGAGTTAGACTCACCTAACCGACCCTAGAGACTCCCCCTTATCAATGCTTGCATATCTCAATATTTTCACAAACTCCAACAATAGTAAAGAACCATAGCGATTTGTTTTTGTTCCGAGTGGAACGTATGCAGACCAAGAAGACTCCAACTAAATCTCAACTAACTCCACCACAGGGAGTTAGGAATGCTTGTAAAACTGGCATTAAATTATTTGAAGAAGGCTTAGGTGGAAGTGGTTTAGAATCAGCAACAATTAGAGAAGCAAGAGGTATTGTTCGTGGAACTCCAATTACAATTGCCAAAGCAAAAAAGATGGTTCGATGGTGGGGAAGAAATGCAAGGTTTTTGACTTTCGATAAAGATTCACCAGCATGGGTTGCGGCAATGCTTTGGGGAGGTAGAGCAGGTCTATCTTGGTCTAAAAAATTGAAGAGGACTTTTGATGCAAAAGAAGAATCAATTGAATCGAATCAGTCAAGAACCACGACTTCCCACAGTTCAACCATGAGTATGGAGAATGCTATTGTCATAGAAGACCAATCTAAATTTGATTCCATAGACCTTAAGGAAAGGTCAGTAGAGATTCACATGAAAGTTACTTCTCCATTTCAACTAGAAGAAAAGGCTGAAAATGATACTAGCACTGATGTTAAAATCAGAGGGCCAGTTTATGTTGGCTCAGATGAAATGCTTGACCGTCATGATGAATTGGTCACAACAGAAGCAATAATGTCTGCTTGGAAAAGTTATTCAAAGAATCCAGTTATACTCTATAATCATTCCAAAACATATGGAGTAATTGGAACAATGATGGAAGTTAAACTTGGAACATTTAATGGTGTTAAAGTTCCAATTGGAACGGCAGTAATTGATGGTGGAGAAAAAGATATTACAAGAAAAATAAACAAGGGATTCTTGAAAGCATTTTCAATTGGATTTATTGCGAAAGCGGCAGTCAAAGAATGCAAGGAAGATGAATCCTGTTACATGAAATTTACAGAAATAGATTGGGTTGAAACTTCAATAGTCGATGTCCCAGCATCTCCGAATGCTCTGTTCTCTGTTCAGAAATCTTTTGTTTGGGGAAATACTTCTACTGTTGGCGTCAACAACTCTAGTTGTGGATGTGGTTGCGGTGCAGAAGATTTGTGTGGAAGTTCAGAAACTTCAAAGCATATATTAGCAGTTGAAGAAGATGATGAAACTTATACAATAACTTATGAAAAATTACCAATGGATGAAATGTCATATGGAGATGATGAAGAGGATAAGAAATCGCATGAAAATAGACTTGAAGATATAGAAAATGCAATTTCTAAACTAAGTCATGTTATCTTAGGAAATGAAAAGGATTCCGATTCAGTTAATAACCATATTTTGGAAGGTGTAAGAATAATGGATAATGCAGATACTACCCCAGCCGAAGAAGTAGAGATAAAATCTTTGGAAGAAGAATTAGTTTCAGATGTTATCGAAACACCAGTTTTGATAGAAGAAAAAGAATTAGATTTACCAGTAGAAGAGAAAGAAATAGAAATGCCTACACCAAAAGAAGCATTACTAGATATCGCTTCATCTCTCAAAGCAATCACAGAAAAATTATTCGAGGAAGAAGTTGTAGAAGAAGTTGCAGAAGATGAATTAACATTAGTTAAAGCAGAACTTGCTCAACTTAAAGCAAACATTGCAGAACAAGAAGCAAAGGATGCAATGGAAGCAGAAATACAAGCAAGAGTCAAAGCAGAATTAGAATCAAAAGGAATCAAAACACCTAGCAGAAAAAGTATTGCTACAAGTGTAAATACAGAACCAATCGACGCAGTAAAAACCAAAAACGCTGATGATGTAAATGGGCTAGGAAACTGGCTTGAAGCACATCTAAAAGCGGCAAGGAGATACTGAGTCAGTAAATATTAAACTAAAAATGAGGAATTAAAAATGTCAGAAGAAAATTTTATAGAAGTAGCCGAGAAAGTAAAGAATGCATTAGCAGGTGCGGCAAGCACAACAGGAGGCACAATGCTTCCAGTCGAAACTGCAAATGAAATAATTGAGATAGTTTATGAAAGAAATTTCATGAGGGGATTATTCCCATCTATGCCAATGAGCCGAAAGCAATTAAACGTACCAAGTTTAACTGCTTCCGTTTCTTTCCATGGTCATACATTAGCAGATACAGATGCTGGAAATGCTCCAGCAGAATCCCGTCCAACAACTAATGAAATTACATTAGAAATGAAGACAATGATAGCAAATATCCCAGTAGGAAACTACCTAATCGCTTACGGTGTAGAAGGTCTTCTTGCAGTTATTCGTGATGATATAGCATCTCGTCTTGCTTTCAATGAATCATCTTTAATGTTGAATGGAGATGTAACTACATCCGGTACTGCAATGGCAGATAATATCAATGGAGCATATGCGGCGAGTGGTGCAAACACAAATCTAAGTGGTGTGAGTGCAACTCAAAACGATTATCTTTTACTATTAGATGGTCTTAGGAAAAAGGCTGGAAAAGCAGTATCAGTTTCCGGTGCTTTTACTCTTGTTCACTTGAGAACTGCAATATCAGAACTTGGAGTTTTCGCAGAGAATAGAGATGACCTTGCTTTGATAGTTCCTCGCCAAGTAGAAGTTGCTTTGTTAGGATTAACTGAACTTCAAACTGTTGATAAATATGGCCCATCTGCAACTATCCTAAGTGGAGAAGTTGGTAAGATTTACGGTGTTCGTGTATTCGCTACAAGTGCTATCCCAACAAATCTAAATTGGACTGGAAACTTTACGGCTACTGGTAGTGGAGTTGTACAAAATAAAACAGTTTGTATTCTACTTAATACTAGAAGCCCAATGATTGGAAACTCTACAATTGCTGACAGAAGATTCAGCATCGATTTCCACGATGAACCAGCAAGAGATAGATTCCTATTAATCCCAAGGCAAGATATTGCTTTCGGTGTTAGATATGCTGACGCAATATGCAAAATGCATGGCGTTAACGTCTGAGTCTGTTTTACCATAGTAATTGTACTAATGCGATTGAACTATGTGGCCTTCGGGTCACATGGTTCAAGGACATTGTGATAAACCGTGAATGATGAGATGATATCATGCCATCAGCCGGATTCACAATGGGAGGTCTCATCATTGATGAGTCCAGTCAAACTGCACTAGATTATTGTACTTTAGCAGATGTTGAAAATTATCTTGGGATTAACTTCTCAGATGGCATTGGGCCAAGTGATGCTCAACTTGCAACAATGATATCAAATGCATCTAGGATGATGGATGCATATGCTGGAAGACAGATAGCAGGTCAATTAGGAGTCACTGAATATTTTGATATTCATAGTAAACTTGCACATGTCGTAGCAGGTCTAAGACCAGTGGCTAGTATAACAAATATATGGACTGTAAATAGCACTGGTTCAGAGACTGCTTTAGTTCAAGGCAGGGTTCGAGATACCGATGATTATTTCCTTCAAGATTCAGAAGCAGGTATTATCAGATTCATAGGAAATTTTAGTGGTTACAATGTAATTAATGGTCTAAAAGTTTCATATATTTCCGGTGAAACTGCTCCGCCAGCAGATGTAAAAATGGCAACTATTCTTTTTGTTTCTAGGTCTGCGGCTAGGGCGGCTTTGATGGATGAGGATTCTTTGGAAAGAGTTAAGGAAATGTGGCATAGGGTGTTGAGGTCGACAGATGAAGAATTGAAATTTTGGCTCGCAAAAATACAAGAAAAGAATCCAGTAGCAGTTGCAACTTATGGTAGACATGGAGCATATTGAGAGGGATTTTTTTGGCAATTACAGATAGTGGAATACCAACAACTTCTCCGCACACAATGTTATCAAATTTATTGACTAATAATATGACTTCTCCCGATGGAGTTTGGACGCCAGTTGTTAATCCAAATTGGTTAGAATTCAAGAAACAAAAAACATTTCAGATTGCAATTTTACCATTGGCAACTAATACTGAGATAGCGCAGTTAACAGGCAACACTTCGACTGCTATGCCCACATATGTCACATCATACTATGCAATCACTCTGTACGCTCCTACAAGGGCAAAAATTTGGCTTCTATATCAGAAGGTAATGCTGGTTTTGAATAATACAACTCTCACATCTCCAACTGCTGGAATAAATGATTATCATTGGGTCAGAGTAAGTGGCGTTGGTGGCGCAAATGGAATCATCAAACAAGATACTGCAACTGGTATAGATAAAGATGAAAGTGAAGTAGTGAAATTCCAAATGGAAATAACTGTTGCAGTTAGATGGAACGAATAATTTGGTTCAATCCCCACTATCTTCAATAACCACAATTTTGGTGTTGTAGATAATGTCATTGACTGAATTAAATAAATCTGAACTTATTGAATTAGCAAAAGGAAAAAAACTTGACTATAAGGGAACCAAAAGTGAATTGATTTCTAGGTTACAAGCAGTAGAACCAAAGCCTTCCATGTCAGTTAAAAAAGAAAAGAAATTACCAGTGAAGAAATCTAAAAAAATAGATATGGAATTATCAACTAAAGAATTCGTAAATTCACATTACAAAATCATATTTGATAGAGATGCAACAATCTCAGAAATTAAACATTATTTATATCATTTAGATGATATGAAAACTATTACAAGAGAAGAAATGATTGCAGAATTAAAAGCACAAAAATGATTGGTTAGTATGCCATTCAAAGACCCTAAAAAACTAGCAGAATATCAGAGAAATTATTCTCGCAAATGGTATCATGAAAATGCTGAAAAGCAGAAAAAAAAATCTCGACAGAGAAAGCGTGACATGCGTTCTTGGTATGATAATTTGAAAGAGAAATCCAATTGTTCAATGTGTGGAATTTCCGGCTTAGGTAATCCTTGGATGATGGAATTTCATCATCGTGAAAAAGATAAAAAAACTAAAGAACTTTCGTACATGGTTTCTAATGGATATGGTAAAGAAAAATTACTTTTAGAAATTGCCAAATGTGATATTGTTTGTGCAAATTGCCACAGGAAAATCCACTATGATGAAAGTTTAAAATACAAATCTGAAAATAACACTTAGCAAAACAATCAAATGCGAGGGAATCCGGTAATGTATTTATGTCCAAGAAATTAAACATTCTATGGGGAGCCGAACAACCAACAAGACCAACTGGTTATGGTGTAGTTACACGGAATATTGCGAAGCGTTTGGTTGAGCGTGGCCATGAAGTTAATTGCATTGGATGGGACTATAATGGAGAACCATTCAAGCATACAGAAGGATGGTCAATGATACATGCAGGACTTGGAGGATTTGGAGAAGAACCAGTTTCACCAAGTGGGCCAAGTATTTTGGAATATCACATTTCCACTTACAAACCCGATGTCTATGTTAGTCTTATTGACCCATGGTATATTGGCCATGCAATAAAAAGTACAAATGCTTTGAGAGTTCCATATGTTGCATATTTACCAGTGGATGGATTCCCAATTTCATATGCATGGAAAGATATTTTGAAGATGGTTCATACTCCATTATGGATGGCTAATTATGGTAAGAAAATATTCTCAGAATTTGTCCAAGAATATAGTAGTAAAGGTACTGCTAACGATGAATTCAAAGACCCAGTATTAGACCGTTATTTAGAAGATGCAGGTGATGTGTTATACCATGGTGTGGATACTAAAATTTTCAAACCAAGGCCACCAAGTCATATTGAAAATGCAAAGAAAAGTTTGAATATTTCCAAGTTTGATTTTATATTCTCATCCGTGGGTAAAAATACATTTAGAAAACAACAACCAAGATTATTGAATGCATATAAGATTTTTTTGGATTCTTTAGAGCCACATATTGCTAGTAGAATATGCATGTTAATTCACTGTGGAGACCCGACAGATACAACTGGAATGGGGGGATGGAATTTACCAGTTCTATGTAAGCAAATGGGATTAGAAAAAAATGTTAGATTTACTGACAATGGGAACAATCCTCTGATGGGATTATCAAGTGAACAAATGGGCATGTTATATGCAGTCTCAGATGTTCATATATTGGCTACTAGCGGGGAAGGTTTTGGTGTTCCATCAGCAGAAGCAATGTCTTCGGGATGTGCAATAATTTTACCGGATAATTCTACTGGGCCGGAATTACTTGGGGCCGAACCAAACTCGGCAAATAATTCAGAAGATGGAGTTGTTGAGACCGACAGGGGTTGGTTAGTGAAATGCTCAGAATGGATAACTGGCGGAAGGTGGGCAGTCAATCATGGGATTGTATCAGTCGAAGCATTAGCAGAGTCATTCAAAAGAAGTTTCAATGATGTAGAATTGACTAGAAAAAAGGGTCAAAATGCTAGAGATTTTGCATTAGATAATTTGGATTGGGATGTAATTACTGACCAAGTAGAATCAATTTTATACAAAGCAAGTGAGACAAAACACCCACTTGGTTTGAATGCAGTTAGGTATGGATAAGGGATTAATATGGCTAAGAAAAAGAAAGAAGGAAGAGATATAATAGAATGCTACGATAAACAGAAATGCAAGTGTAAACATCATGGTAGAAAATGTACAATTCCTATTTCATTTCCCAATGGAGATTCAAGGAAAAATTTTGTATCAGAATTATCAAATTTAGGAGGCGAAAAACATACAATTGATAATGAACATATGTGTGATATTTGTGTTAGAGAAAGACAGGAAGGAAGGCGTCATGGATACTATCAAATTGATTCAGTAGATGGTAAAGTTAAATCCAAACCAATACTTGAAAATCTTCAAATGGAAAGGGAAGAGGCAAGGAAGTCAATAGAGCGTAAATTAGCAAGATGATGTCAACTGTTAATAACCATCAAGAATGGCTTAGATAGACATGGCAGTACATGCGTTTTCAGGATGCACAGGAATAATAACAGTTAGTGGCAGTATTGTGGGTTTCGTTTCCGGTGATTTTTCATTAGCGGCCACCACAGGAAAATATGTAGTTCTAGGAAGTAATACTCCTGCGGCAAATACTAGAGGATTAAGGTCGGCAAGTGGAACATTAAAGAAAGCATGGGGCATTGGAGATGCTGACCTTTATGCATGGTTAGATAATGATACTGAAACCACTATAAAATTTCAATCGGCTACTGGTGATTATAGCACATATCAAATAGCCGATTGTGTGTTAACTGACTTATCTATTGAAGGTCTCGAAGCAGGTAGTGAAGGTGCTTTAATGATGAATGCTTCTTTCGAGGGTCTTTCGTGGAGCAAAGTAAACTAAGACAAAATGATTATGAAGCACGACTTCACAATCTTATTTTATGTCATGGCTCGACCTTGCAATTGAAGAAGCGAATAAACCGATTATTGTGGATGTTTCAGAACTTCCAATGGGTGTTAAAACAGTCGAAGTTATTCCACTTTCTGCAAATGAATTTACTGCTCTCAAAGCAGACCCACAACTCAGAAAAATTACAGACCAAAATGATAAAAATGAATATCTCGGATTGCGAACTGTCTATGAGATGTTGGCCAAATGTGATAACACAATATCGTGGCCAAAATTTAGACAATTACCGATTAATTTACTTGGCGACTTGGCTACAAAAGTTACAGACGCAATTGGTTCCCCCGATGGTGGTGGGGAATTGGGAAAATTGTAGAGTTCGCAAGAACAGAAGGTGGTGTATATCTTTACCAAGTGTTGACATCAACAGGTCTTTCTCTCGACCAGTGGAGAAATTTAGACCCGAGAGATATGCTTTTTTACTGGGTCGCAAACTCAGAATATAATAAGGTAAAAAACGGAGTTGAATAAAATGTCAGTATTATCCAATATCGGTGTTAATTTATCTATGAATCCCAAGCCACTTATTGCTGGTGCAGTGGCGGCAGGAAAAGCCATAGATGGTGTGTCTGCTAAAAGTGAAAAATTAAAAATTGCATTGGGAAAAATTGGCAAGGGCATGGCGGCAGTTGGAGTTGCAGGTGCGGGTTTTGCGGTTTTCGCAACTGCTAATTTTTTGAAAGCATCAGCAAAAACATGGATTGATTTTGAAGAAAAACTAATCAAGATTGATGCTATCATGGGAGGAATTGGAGAAGTAAATGGGCCACTATTAGAACAGAAAATTAGAGATGTAGCAAAAGCATCAAGATTCACTGCAACAGAAACTGCTCAAGCGGCACAAGTTCTTGCTCTCGCAGGTTTATCTTTTGAAGAATTAACTGGTGTTATCGGGGATACCAATAGTGGTGCAATTGGTGCTCTATCTTTGTTCGCAGAGGCGGCAGGTGGAGACATTGATATGGCGGCAGGAATTGGTATTGCTGGAGTCAAAGCATTCGGTTTAGAGATAGAAGATATGACTAGAGTTTTCGATGTAATGACTACTGTATTTACAAGTTCATTCGTGGATATTAAAAGCCTTGGACAATCCATGAAATTCCTAGGGCCAACTGCAAAAGCGGCAGGAATTTCAATAGAAGAAGCGGCGGCGGCAGTTGGTGCATTAGGTAACGCAGGAATTCAAGGAACTATGGCTGGTACAGGCTTGCGTATGGCCATCAATAAGTTACTGGCTCCATCGGAAGATGCTAGAAAAACAATGGCTAGATTGGGCTTTAATTTCCTCTCAATGACTGATGCTGGAAATCAAGCAAAAGTAACTTTCATGCAATTACAAGGAGGCATAGTATCATTAGAACAATCAGTTGAAGCAACTACAAATTCAATGAGAATTTTGAATAATGAAATGGCAGATTTGAGCATACAGGAACAGAGAAATTCTTTAGCGGTTGCTCAAATTAGAAGAAGGGCTTCCAAATCAAATAGAGAGTTAACAAGTAGAGAAATAAAACAAATTTCTAAATTAGAAGATGCAAATGCAGACCTTGCATTGCAACAACAAGAGGGTGCAATCGAGCAAGCAGTATTAACTAGAAATCAAGACAGAGCAACACATTCTTTGCAAGAAATGAAAGCGGCTTCTAGTAGTGCAAATACTACTATGAATCAACAAGTAATGGGCATAACAAGTCTATCTGATGTTATCACTCAATTAGGTACTTCCGGTGCTACAACTGCTGAGATATTAGACATATTTAGTACAAGAGGTGGAACGGCAGTTCAAGCATTATTGGCTCAAAGAGATGGCTTCATGGATTTAGTAAATGCCACTGAAAATGCAGATGGTGCTTTAACAAATCACTTAGAGATTTTAGAGGGTTCTACTGCAAGAAGATTAGCCATTGTTCGTTCCGAATTTGAAGAAACCAAATTAGTAATTGGTGAGGCTTTTTTGGATGCTATGGATGTAGAAGCATTTGCAACTGCACTGAAAGGAATATCAGTTGCAATAGCGGATAATGCAGACAAATTTGCAGTATGGGGAACTCTATTGAATGAGAACTTTTTACCAGCATTGGGAATGATAGAAAAAAGGATGTCTGACATTGCTGATTTAGTAGAAGATTTATCTCCACTAATAACATTATTTAGTGGATTATTACAGATAATATTACTAATTGTAGTAGCCATTGCTAAAGTAATTGGACATGCTCAAGATGCAGGTAAAGCACTTGGCAAAATGTTGGGGGCATCAGACAAAGAATCGAGCGTTTTGGGTGCGGCGGGTAGTGGTGCTGGAGCAGGGGCAATGATTGGTGCATTTGGAGGGCCATTGGGTATGGCAATTGGTGCGGCAATTGGAGGAACTGCTGGAGCAATTGGTGCTGGCGGAATACCATTCTTAGCAGAGGGTGGTGTAGTTACTAAACCAACTCTTGCAGTTGTTGGAGAGGCTGGGCCGGAAGCAGTAGTTCCACTGGATAGATATCAAGGTGGAGACTCAGCCGGAACTAGCATAAACTTTGGCAGTATCACTATCTATGGGAATCCACAAATGGGAACGTCAGACTTCAAGAGAATTATGGAACAAACACTTCCACAGGTTCTAGCAAAAGCAGGAAAAGGAGGCGTGGTTTACTAATGGCAATCGAATTAAAAACATTGAAATTTCCATTCTCAAGATTAAAGAATAATCTTGTTGAATTACAGACTTGGTGGCCCGCTTTCATCAAGGCAGATTCAGTAGGTGGTGTGTCAATTGACCCAGTATTATACCGAACCAATTTTGGTAATCTAACAGATGCCGATGAAGGTGCATTAAACACAGAAGCAAATACTGCTGGAGTCCGTGTTGAAGTCATCTCAGATACAGGTACAAGAATCAATGTAACTGCGACAACAAATGCTCAGATTACAAATAGTGCAACGTCGATAGTTTTGGCAAGTGGAAGTGGAGAAAATTTCAGCGATACTGGAGGCAGTGGGTTGTTGGCTTCGACAACCATGACTTGGACAGGGAAAACTTTTTCCAGCCCGAGATACACTCTAACTGGAGTTACAATAAGTGGAGGAACTGCGACTTTCAATGCAGGAACAACTGTTACTTCAAATGATGATGAAGTTATTGTTGAAATTACTGGTGCTGGAACTATGTCTCCAAAGTGTAGAATTATTGACCATAATGGAACATCTTACACCTTCTGTTTAATTGCACCAACTGGGGAGGGTTTTTCTAATTCCATAAAAGCGGCATACGGTGGATTAGGAACTGGGTCAGTAGTACCAGCAAAGGCTGGTTCTCCTATGTATGGAACCGCTACGTTGCATGAACTTACTCATAGTGGGCCATACCCAGTATTTATGACCATACAAGAGTTTACTGAGATGTTAGATACTTACAGACATATTGGAAAAAGTGATGCCACTAAACCAGCATTTCTTCCACATGGAAGTGTTGGAAGAACATTCAGTGCCAATGGGGCAATTAATCCCGATTTCTCAGATGATAATAGACTTACAAATACTGCAAATCTACCAAGTACATGGAACATGAGAGCAAGTGTTTTCATGCCAATGATGTTAGATAATAATCAATTTGATAAAAGAATAACTGGAGCAGATATTAGTTTTTCATATCCACAAACACCAACAAATTCAAACTTCATTGGATATAAATTACAAGGTATCACAAGGTATAATCCCGACCCACAAGGAGAAGATTCTAGTATAATTAGATACAAAGAATTAGGATATTCGGGAGACCATCTTATGGGAGCAGTTGGTGCTTGGTCAAATCAAACGCATTACGAAGTTGCATCCAATAACACATATGGAGGAACTGCAAGTGCCAAAAATATACGAAGTTATGATGGTGGAATCCAAGGGACAAATGGTTTTGGAAATCCCGATATTTCATTGGATTCAACTGCATCAATTGGCCCAAAATATAGAATGAGAATGGCTCTTGCTTGCTTCCTAAAAAATGGAACTTACAAAGTCAGTAATGGGGGGAATATAATCCCTTACATCTATGATTCTACAAGGACTATTGGAGGAACAAATACTACAACACTTTACAGTGTTTGGGATGGTAAAAATGGTATCGGAGATTCACAACCATATCAGCACGATTGTTCTGCTCAAATTTACCCAATGTTTGACTTTGTTCAAGGGCCACTTTGTCCATCTCAACAAGGTAGTAATTTTGATGCATCTTCCATAGAACTGGAGCATACTTCATGGCCGACTATTTACAGTGAACAGGGTGGCATATGGACAGGGAATTGGGCAACTGGTACAAATTACTCAGTTAATGACATTGCTCAAAGTGGTGGGACTGTAAGACGGTGTATTCAAGCGAATACATCAAGTGTAAGTCTTAATATTTCTTCGGATTTATATTGGACTGATTCTACCGTCGAAGGCCCAACATCTGCATCGAGGGGAACCAGTAGAATTCAACCAAGACAATTCTTAGTTAGGCCCAATCCCAAGAGGATTAAAGTTCTTGGAGTAAGGAGATGGAAAGGTGGAGATTCAAGTCTGTCCAATGCAACTAAATTCAGTATCTTTGTAGATGCATCTAATCAAACATTTGTAGGTGGGTATGGAATGCCAATTTACTTATCGGGATTAAAGGGTGATTTGGGAAGTGGTGCAGTTGTGCCTAGAGGAAGTTCTTGGGAAGGAAAAGTTACAAATCCCAATTGGGAAACCATCACAGGAGAAAGTTCAAACCCGATTGGTAAAATGAATCACAATGGATGGTGGATTATTGAATCAGTTGGAGCAGTGACAAGTGGAACTTGGCAAACAGGCGCAAGTGGTACTGATGTTTATCAAGAAATTAGAATTAATACTTTATTCAAAATACATATTGGCGGAGATATGCTTCGTAGTGCAGAACTTGATGATACCTATGTTTGTCAAGGTATGCCAACTGGATGGAATAAAAATGCTGGGGCGGCAGTTGATACTGGAGCAAATGTATATGGAATTCAGAATAATAAATTTTCATTAAAGGGAGTCAAAGGGACATCAGTTGGATATGTTGCTGGGACTGGTTTAGCAGACTCAAATACACCAATTGGTGCATCAACAAATGAAACTTATCCATCAAGAATTACTTTGTATAGACCAGCATTGGAAAACTCAGAAGGACAAGTTACTTCTGCCAATTCTTTTACAAGTCGAAGTCTTAGTATTAGAAGTGGTTCAGATACTACTTTTGCAACGGCTCCTAGCGTTTCAAATACTGGCGGAGGAATACTAAGAATACCCCCACCAATTGGATGGGATATTGGAACTATATATTATTCCAGTGCAGAAAATGTTTACGATGGAGATGACTTTTGGGGGTCAGTTGCAAATTTCCAAAATGGTGATTACACATACAGAACTAAAACACAATTGACTAATAATCCCGAGCAATCTGCTCCATTATCTCGATGGGCTTTCAGAGGAATACACATTCCATTTTGGTCATTTACAGATGGAATAAAAGGTAGAAATTCTTGGGATTATATCAAACCAAATGGATGGTCATTTGGAAGAAATAGACCATGGCCACCACATGAAAGAATAGGAACTCAAGCAGGATATTCTCCATCTTTGGCATCAAATGCTTCTAGTGGTGGATGGAATGTTTCAGCAACTGGAAATTACAGTGCATCGGGTGTTGACACCAACAACATTGGATTGACAGAAATGGGTTGCTCACCAATCTATTTGGATATGGAAATGAGTGCATTTATTCCAAGTCAAGTAAATCGTTTATTTATGCTTGAATTTGATAATGGTAAACCATATGGAAATACTGGAAGACATAGTATGATTACACATGGAGGAACAGAAGATTATCTGAAAGGTCATGGGTTTTATCCTATATCAAATGGGGCTGGAGTTCAACAAAAATTAGCAGATAGTGATGTTGGAAGAGGGAATGCACTTTATGGATTTCCAAATGAGCAACCAACTTATGTAAATAATCGCCCAACATTTTGGACTTGGGGGCAGAATTCTAATTGGTTCAAAAATGATTGGAGTAATTCAGAAGCAGGTTCATTTCCAGTTGCTTCATATGGTGGCAATACTGGTTGGGGAACACTTGGTAATGGAACAGGATATGGTGGAACTGTAACGCTATCAGAAGGCTCTCAAGTTATCAGAACTATATTCAATGATAGTGGTATGACATTACTTTTGAATGGTGTATCACAAGGCACTGATAAATCATCATCATCACCTATTTGGGGTATGTTAATCAAAGTAGCAGATGCAATGGTTTTGAATTCAAGAGATAACACAACAGAGGGTTATATTCAGACTGGGCAACAGGGTCAAAATCTACTTGCAAATAAGCCAAATTTCAATGGCTCACATAGAGATGTTCAGATTGATACTATGGTATTGAGACAGATACCAACACCTTCGATGGTTCCATTCAATGTAGATACAGTGAATCAGAAAATAACTTCTGCAAAAATATACAATTCTTTACTTGTCGAAGCCAACAACATTAGCCTAAGTAAAGGAATGAATATCCAAGTTTCAATCATGCAACCACCAACTAAAATTGCAGGGACAATTGAGCAATCTCCAACTACTGCATATGAAGGATTTGAGAACTTGAATTTATCATTCCTAAGTGGCTCGGGAAGTGTTGATTTAACAGGCTTACCAGCAACTGCATTATCCAATGGATTCATGCTAAGATTTCATTTCTATATCCCAACTTCTAGTGATACAACTCAACATCCAATTGATTGGAATGCAATGCCAACTATAACATCTTGGAGCCTAGATTATGGACAAGTTCCTACTGTATCTTTATCTGTAACTGCAAATACATTTAATGATGATATCACTCCACCAATTAATACTAAAGTTGGTAATGTAATTTCATTCAGAGCAACTGGAAATACTGACGATATTGATAGAGTATTATCATCTGTTAAGTTTGATTTTGGTGATGGAATTCAAACTGGATATATGCCATTCTCAGAATTAGATTTACAGTCAAATACATTCGATGTTTCACATGTTTATACAAAGGCAGGGACTTTCTCAGCAGTGGTTTATATCAAGGATGATGCAGGTAATATTAGCAATGCATCCTCTGCCATCTCAGTTGTTGTTGTAGAGGCACTTCCAATAGCAATTTTGAAAGGAAGTCCAGTGGTAATTGTAGCAGGTGGAGCAGTTAAATTAGACGGTGCTTCATCGTACATAATATCAACAGATTCATCAAGAGTAATTGCAAATTATACTTTCACTGCTGGAGATGGAAGTAGTGCAGTTACTCAAGTGGGTTCTATTCTAAATAAAACATACTCAACTGCTGGAGAATATCAAGCATCTTTAACTTGTGCTGACAATGCTTCTACGCCAAATGTAGCAGTTGCATCCACCATTGTAGTCAAAGTATTACCAGCAGTAAGCACTGTCGATTTACTAGCAGTTTTGAATACTCGACCACATGCATTTAATCAAGTTCATAGTTCACAAATGGCAGAAGTTGCAACACTTGATGGAACATATCCCGAAGTTACTGATACTGGTCAAAGAAGTAATATGTTTAGACTCGAAGGTTCATTCCTAACTACAACAGAAACTGCGGATATAACTGCCATGGAAGGATACCTAAATAATGGAACATTATTAACAATAAAATGGCAGACAGTAAACTATGCTGGCACTGCTGATGTTCAAACATTCGTAGGAAGAATGACATCGTTCAATTACAATCGTAGGGGTGGAGACCATGGACAGACTCCATACACGGCAGAATTTAGGCGTGAAGAAGCATGAGAAATTTAATAAAACCAGTAATTGATGAATGTATATTTTCTCTCATTCAGAGATTATCCGTTGATGATATGACTCTTGCTGATTTAGCAATGATGGATTTAGATTCAGTAGGCTTTATGGTATTGGAAAGTATGATAGAAAAGGGTGTTGTTTATCCCGAAGATTCCGAAGAATTCTTACATGAATATTATGAAACTTTACTGAAACAAGCACAGATTATTTTGGATTTTTCGGAGGCTAATCGATGAGTTATGCAAGGTTAAAAATATACTCAGTGGATGCAAGTAATAATTCGACTTTACTGACTGGGATAAAATCCATACAATACTCACAGAATTTGAATTCTCCAAGTACAATGACAATCGTATTGAATAATATTGGAGGCAAAAGAAATGATGTTACAGAGAGGCAATTTAAAATCAAAGTTGATGCCATTGCTCCTAAGATGAATTGGCTAAGTGCAAATCCAGTAAATTGGATTTTTTTTGGAAGAGTTACAAGCATAGAATTATCTGCGACTGATTGTGTAATTACTGCAATGGATACATTGAATTTATTGTCATATGAAATCATTTCTAAGAATCCCACAAGTCTGACAAATGGAGAAGATAGTGCATCTATAATCAAGGAAATAATTGGAGGGAGTAGTTACTCAATCGGGCTAGAAAAAATTATTGGAGAGACTAAAATTAAAATGTCATCGGGATTAAATTTAATTGGAAAGTCGAGACTTAGTGCAATACAAACTATACTATCTCAACTAAATGTTTCACCTAAAAAATTTAGATTTTATGCATCCAAAGATTCTGAATCAGTTGCAATGGAAGAACTCCCCGACCCTTTTGATTCTACGGCATTTCATTATCTCGCAGGGAGAGTTCCATACACTACTGCTCCCTTGGATTTTTATCCAAGTATGATAGATAGGATAGAAGATAATGATGATATTATCAATATGGTTACAGTTAAGAATTCCGAGTTTGGAATTGATGTTACAGTTCCATCTATTGCTCCCTCCAATGTGATTCAAAAATTATACACTGATAGCACAATAACAGATGAATCACAGGCTCGATTATTTGCTCAACAAATACTACGACAACAGGGCATGTCAAAAATGAAATGGCTTGTTGAAGGAATGCCATCAACATTCGATATTACAACTGGAGAATTGATAGAATTTCAATCTAAAGAGGGCGGTCTCTCCGGCCAACATATGGTATTCAATATCTCATATAGATTTGCTCCAAGTGCTATCTTTTGCAAAATGACAGTAGGGCGACAAAATTCAGATTTACTGACAACTCTCCAATTCGCAAATCAATTGAATTCTTGACTGTTGACGCCAACACCCTCGGCATTGGATTTTAGAGGGCATAAAATCAAAAAAGTATTGATATTCGGAAAACATTGATATAGGGATGGCCTTCCCATGTTGCTCATGAGCAACATGAGACACCAACAAACAGAACGCCAATACTTCCAAGCAGGAAGCAATAATTCGGATAACAATAACAAGAATATATGTGCTTTGAGAGTAGCAGAAGCATTGAGAGTAGACCATACAGTTCGATACCTACATACTATCAGTGACCTTGTAAGGGCGGCACGAAATAAATACACAGTAAGAAGCCGATTATCAGCAGTTAAAAAAGGAACATCAGTAGGACAAGCAAGAGCAAAATTAGAAAAAATATCTGCTAAAGAACAAGGGCCAGTTTATGGATACGTTATCAGAGTAAATGGACATGTAATCCTTACAGATAAAAAAGGAAAAACCATGGTTGACACTGACCCAAGAAAAGCAGACAGGAGAAAAATCACTCACTGCTACGCTCTAATGTGATTGAGATAGTTGATGCCAACAATCAATCCAAAGGGAGTCGAGAAATCGGCTCCCTTTTTTTATTTTAAAAAAATACTCGGCGTGGATGAAAATCTACTTTTTACTTGAAAAAGTATTGATATTCGGAAAACATTGATATAGGGAAGGCCGACGGTGCTCATAACATGAGCACAACTGTAACACAACAAAAACAACCGGAATTCGTAATCATGATGGGATTACCAGCCGCAGGAAAGACTACAACGGCAACTAACATGTTTGGTAACACTCATCAATTCATCTGTGCAGATACAATAAAGAAAACTCATGCAGACTTTGATGCTAACAATCCACAATTACTACACGCATGGTCAAAAGATGTAGCAGATGGAATGATGGAAGAAGCATTAAACAATCCAGTCAGAGATATGCTATGGGATACAACTGGAACTGACTTTCCAAAAGTTAGTAGAGTTATCCAAGAAGCAGAGTCAGCAGGATTCAATGTTCGCTCAGTGTTCGTTACAGTAACTCTCGAAGAATCAATCTTTAGAAACAATAACAGAAAGGAACACAGAGTTGTTCCAAGAGATGCTATCGAGCATAAAGCAAGTGTAATTAATTCAGTTGCTGATAAAGTTTCAGAATTGGTTCAAATGACAATTGTAAATAACATGAAGAGAGATACTTCTCTTCTAGCATAATCAATGTGATGAGCCTTGATAACAGTGGGCAATCCGAGTATTGAATATGTGGGCAGAAAAATATAGGCCAAATCATCTTAATGAGATAATTGGACAGGAACATATTGTCAAGCGTTTACAATATATTGTTGATGAAATTCATAACTCAAAATCTGATGCTTCGTTTCCACATATGATGTTTGCAGGGCCAGCCGGAGTTGGTAAAACATCAATAGCAATTGCCTTGATGAAAACCATGTTTGGTGATGTTTGGCAATCTAATTTTTTAGAATTAAATGCCAGTGATTCCCGTTCAATCTCTGACATCAGAACTACTGTCAAAGATTTCTCAAGAAGGGGAGTTCTTGGGACATATGAAAAGAATGGAATTTCCATACAGATTCCATTCAATATTGTCTTCTTAGATGAATGTGATAATTTGACTCCCGATGCCCAATCTGCATTGAGAAGAATAATGGAAAAATATTCTAAACAAACTCGGTTTATTTTATCCTGTAATTTCCCACACAAAATAATTGACCCAATTAGAGATAGATGTGCATTCACAGATAGCAGATTCAAACCCATCCCAATTCCATTGATATTTGGTGCAATAAACGGCGTGTGTGGCCATGAACGTCTCAAGGTGTCCACTGATGCCATCCAATCCATTGCAGAGGCTTCTAACGGCTCTATGCGAAAAGCATTGAATTTATTATTTTCAGTAACTAGAATTCCAATTCAAGCAGAAGTTGAAGATGTTGAAGATATGACAAACGAAATGAAGCCAAAACTTCTTAGAAATTTATTAGCCTTGGCTATCGATGCAAACAACTTGGAATCATCAGATGATAAATGGTTGAGAAATCACAGAAAGATAGATTCAGCAATAGAAAGTATGGGACAGAATGGGCTTAGTGGAACAGAAATTTTAGAGGCATTTCATAGAACTATTCAAGAGGATTCTAAAGTTCCCAGTAATCTCAGAAAAGCAATTTACAAAAGTATTGGAGAAGCAATATATTGGTCTAGCGTTTCACAAAATTCTTTACTATCTGTAAAGACATTTCTAAGGAGGGTAACAGTATGAAAGTAAATGAACATGATGACAATAAAGAAGTATTAAAATTGATAGAAGAAAGAATGGCATTGGGCATAGAAAGATATGGTCATGGAATGCGTATAAACGATGATACACGGCAATACGGAACCAAGGAGGATAGTTGGGTCGAGATGGCACTAGAAGAGGCTTTAGACCATATCATATATTTGAGTGCGGCATTAATCAGAATGCAAAATCAAAATAGAGATTAACTATCGTAAATCATTCGATGCTGAGACGCAAAAATATCAGCATCGAGATTAAGATACGCTACCTATTTCTGATAGAATAATTTCCTTATTCCGTCTCACACTGTTTGTCTCAACAACCACTATTGTTTGTCTCAACAACCACTATTGTTTTCGCCAACACCTTGGTTTTTTTGCTATGATAAAAATCCTCATTGGCTCTCTTTTATTATGGTGGAGATTCCCACTTGATTTATTATGACAATTGTGAAAATAAATATTCCATCTAAATCCCAATTGCCGGATTTATGGGATGAGATTCAACCGGACTTCACAATGCCATCTCCGAGAAAATATCAATCTGAAATATTATCAATAATCAAGTGGTCTATGAGTAATGATAAATTTGATAATATTGTTATTCAAGCCCCAACAGGAATTGGCAAATCTGCCATTGCTATGACTTTGAAAAAATGGTATGATTCTGCTTATCTATTAACTCCAACACTTGGATTAACTGAGCAGTATAAAAGAGATTATTCTGCTCATCTTACAGAACTAAAGGGACGTTCAAATTTTCCATGCTGGGCTAGGGAAGGAACTGCTGAAAGTGCTCCATGCTACACTAAGAATAATACATGTCCACATACCAAAAGAGAAGACCCATGCCCTTATTATCAACAGAAATTTGAAGCGGCAGATTCACAACTTATCTTATCCAATCCATCATACATGTTCAGATTGATAAAAGGAGATATTAATTTTGGCCAAAGGAGTCTCGCAATCTACGATGAGGCTCACGACTTAGAATCATTTTTCTTAAATTTTGTAGAGACAAAAATCACACTAGATGATTATGCTTTAATCTATGGAGATACGAAAAATTTCCCCATGCATTATCATGCGGCAGATTGGATAAAGCCAATTACAGAAATGCATAAAGAAGCAGAAAAAGGAATTGACATAGCAGATAAATTAGGAGATGAAAGGCAGATTGAAAAGTATAGAAATCTATTAGGAAAAACTGCAATGTTATTGGATTTATTAAAGAATCCAAATCAAGTAATTATTGAAAATATATTAGAAAATAGAAAACGTGTTTTGAGAGTTCGTCCAGTTCGAGCAAATAGATTTGCACTTGAAAATTTAGAAAGATTGTCGACTGCTAGAATTATGTTATCTGCAACCATTTTAGACATTGATACATTCATTAATAATCTTGGATTAGAGAACCAAAGAACTCTATATATTAATGTTACAAAGTCACCATTTCCTGCTGATAATTTTAAGATACATTATGCTAGTTGTGGCCCAATGTCTTATGCCAAAAGAGATAAATCTATACAGAAACAAATCAAAGCAATTGCTGGAATAATGACTAAATTTAATGATAGGCGAGGGGTCATTTTACCACATAGTCATTTCATTAGAGAAACCATAGTTAATGGATTAATTGATTTAGGTTTTGGAGATAGAATTTGTACTCATGGTTCAGACCCAAGGGGAAGAAAAGTTGCCTTAGAAAGATTCTTTTCTAATAAAGAAAAAGACCTAGTTTTGATAAGCACTTATGTTGGACAGGGATTTGATTTCAAAGGCGATTTAGCAGAGTGGTTAGTCATCTGTAAAATTCCATTTTTACCAATTAAGGGAGACCCAGTTATTGAACAAAGATTGCTAGAAGATGAGCATACTTGGAGAGCAAAATATGAGGGAACTTTGGACTGTCCATATGAGCCACCAAATAAATATTCAAGTGGCATGTGCAGTTCGTTTAGTTGTCCGGCTCCATGTAAATCTTGGTACTCTTTACAGACTGCATTAAAGTTGGTACAGGGTGCTGGAAGGATTATTAGAAGTCCTACTGATAAAGGGCATTTGTTTATCTTGGATGGCTCATGGGCTAGGTATGCTAGGAACAACAATCATCTCTTACCAGCATGGTTTAGAGATGCTATTTCCGAGCCACCAAATTGGTTAAAGAGGCATTTGATATGAGCATATATACTGATAAAAATATACAAAGAAAGAACTTAAAGAGACAAACAAATGAGTTTGGAGAACAACAATGTTCGGCATGTGGTACAACTCTAAATACCAATAATTCTAAAGGTAAATTATACAATCATGGTAAAGCAGAATACTGTGGTAAATGCTATCTTCAATGGAGAAGAGAAGTCAGAAAAAGAAATGGTGAATCATAATGAAATCTCCAGTTTCAAATCGTCAAAAATTAAGATGGAAAAGATTGTCCAAGACTGGTGATTTGCCAAAGGAATTTTATCAAATGTTAGCCGAAGGAACAAGTGGAATGAAGAAGAGACAGATTCTAAAATTAGCCAAAGTATCTAGGGTTCTAAATGATGAAGGTTTCATGAGAACTTATGATGAATTTAAATCCGATTGGAAATACAAATCATCTGAATTTAAAAATGAATTAGCAACTTGTTTTTTGTGTGGAAAATTTCCAATAATCGAACAGTGTATAATAGAAGATGTTGACGCCAACAGGACAATTGTAGTTGGGAATACTTGCGCTCATCGATATATCGAAATCGAACTGGATGGAAAGATATTAAATTCAGAAAAAAAGAAAGAATTTTTAGATGTAAATATGAAAGAAGCAAGGGATAATTTTGAAAGAGAAAAGTTTGCAAAAGAATTTCCATCTGCAATTTTAGATTTGAAAAGATATGAAGAAATGATGACCCAAAAAAGATATATAAATCAGAAAAAAGTTCCAGTAAATAGCCAATGGAATTTACTTCATCGAGCAATGATAAGAAGACTCTTGAGAGTTGGATATCCACATCCTAGATTATACAAAGAATGGAAAGATTTCACAATGATTGTAGATGATGAATTTAACAAGTGGATTTCTAAAAAAGATAAGCAAATGAAGAAAGTTAAAAAATTACAAAATCAATCAAGTATTGATAGGAGAAATTTTCTCCAGCAAATGTCGGAGTTAGAAAAATGAAGTTGAAAGATGGACAGGAAATTCCTCACAAAGTATTGACTCCAAGAAACAGAAATATGGAAGCAGAATCAAGACATGCCATTGTCTACGGAATAACATTTTTAGATGAATGTTTGAATCCCGATTGTAAAAATAAAGGGCCATTGGATGCTTTGATTTTAGGGCCATTGAATCTGTGGCCAAATATTGCTATAATATGCGGAGCAGAAGGTTGTGGAATACATTGGGCATTGATTGGAGAGCCACCAAAAGAAACTATGTGGCTACATGTAGATACAGAAGATTGAGATAACAAAGTATTGATAAGGGGATGCCTACTCGGAAGGGTAAGAAGAAGTACAATGGAGATGAATGAAATGACACCCGAAATACAGTTTTATATGAATAACGACAGATACCAGCAAGTTAATGCTATGTTAACTGGAATGCAGAGAGCAGACTTATTAACAAATGTAGAGTTACAAACTATACTTGCAGAGATTTTGTGTAGAATCCCTAGTGATATTAAAATTGACGGAAGGATAGTCTGAATAGGAGACAGATATACATAAACGGAGGGCCGAGAAATCGGCTCTCCTTTTTTTATTTTTAAATTTCACTTGAACTTCATTTATTAGGATGGGATTTCCCACTGTAAATTATGGCAGTAGAAGTTTTTCAATCAGAAGATTCAGCAAGTAAGTTTAATGTTGAAGTTTGTGGGAAAAAAATAGTGCTTATTTTTCTTACATCTAGCAAGGGCAGAATGGACTTTTCAGCAGAAATGGATGGTGTTCCACAAGGGAAGGTAAATGTCCTATCTCAGCACAGTATAACTAGACTATCTAAGGATGTAATTGCAGATGTAGATAAGGCAGAATTCAAAACTAAAATGTTGGAAGTTGGAATTGCTATTAGAGATAATACTTACACTCCTGCTCCCGAAAAAATATTGGTCACTGAAATCGAAAAATATTCGGGTATGGATTCAACATTGGGGGTTGTTGGAACCAACACCATAAACAAATTTATGTCGGACGATTTATTGCTCGACAAAGTGAATACAATCTTACATCAATCTAGGAATGTTCCATTTGTTGGAGATGATGCAAATCTCATTTTAACATTCTTAGTTATGCTTTCCTGTAAGACAACAAATCCATTAAATCTTGAAATGATTGGGCAGTCATCTGCTGGTAAAACATTTCTAACTTTAACTGCTAGAAATGGATTCCCTAAATCCATGTGTATGGTTCTTGCTGGAGCAAGTCGAGAGGCTTTGAAATATGACTATGATGAGATTGATGAGGATGGTAATTTCATTGTTCATGTCGATGGTAAATGCATTGTCATTTTAGAGAAGGATGAGTCATATGCTTTTGTTCAAAAAATGAAACCTTTAATGTCCGGTGATGATGCAGAATTGATTTGGAAAACCCCAGTCAAAAATGACCTAACTGGAGAGATTGAAACTAGAGATTTCATCATCAGAGGGCAACCATCTTTCATTACCTTGACAACTAAAAATCCAAAGGAACAGGAACAGATAACAAGGCAGTTATTGATGACTCCCGATACCACTTCTGATAAGGTTCAATCAGTAGTTAGGAATTCACTTAGAGCAAAGGCAAGACCGGAGGAATTCCAAGTCCATCCCAACTTGGATTTATTGAAAGCATCCATGCTATCTTTGGATAGATATAGAGTGAGAAATATATTTGCTCCATTGATGGCAGATTTCTTTCCATCTAGGAATGCTCAACACCAAAGAGACATTACAAAAGTCCTATCTTTAATTGATTCAATTACACTTTTACATCAGCATCAAAGACCCATTGATAGAGATGGTGAAGATGTGTTTTTAATGTCTACAATTGAAGATAATTTAATTGGATTAATATTAGCAGATTTAGTTCTTAGAGCGAGTCTATCCGGTGTTCCCGATGACTCATGGTTAATCTTCACAGAGATGTCTGAGATGAATGATTCAAAGAGGGCTTTAACTATCGATAATATTCTTCAATGGATGCATCTTCATGCTGGGTCAGTAACCAAGAATTCTTTGAAAGAAAAACACCTTCCAACACTGGAAGATGCAGGGCTTATTGAAGTTTCAAGAACTGGTGGTGGAAGAGGGGGTGGAAGAAAGACTTACAGAATTGTTAATACTAGAAAAGGGCTAATGGATTCACACGCTCTATCTCCGTTGTTTATAGAAAGTGTTCGTAGAAATCTTGAAAATAGTATCGAGGAATTTGATGATATTATTAGAAGATGTGAAAGGCCAAAAAGAGTAAGAAAACTAGAGCATGGAGAAAACGCTATTTTGAAAAATATGGGTTGCAAAACCAAAGAAGAATCACTTGTTTGGAGAAGCCTGTTCTTGCCAACATACTTTAGAAAACAAAACATTGGTTCGACCCTCTCAAAAATAGTTGGGAAAGGAAAACAACATGATTTGATTTTCTCCGGTAAATCTTGGTTAGATTCTTCACTAGAGGATAAGGCAACTGTCAAGTTGGAAACCAAAAGAGAAGTGAAAACCAAGGTACAGGAAAGCAGTAAATTATTTGGAGAAAAAGATTCAGCAGATATTTGGGAAGCAATAGCAGAAGACCATTTGGAACCAATATGGGATGATGTAAATAGTCAAGTTTAACCTTCTTAATAAGGGTGGGAATTCTGACTAGGTGTTATGTCCAAGACGGGAACGAAAAAAATAGCCTTGCCTAAGAGCGCACAAAAAAGATTGATGCCATTCGTAAAGAGTGGAGTCGAGAAAGGACTGTGGAGTGATACATCCACAGTTTCAGAATTATGGAATAACCATGCTAATGATGATAAACATTCTAAGATTATTAATGACTTAGGTGGATTAAAATCCGAGACTGCACAGAACTTTATTACTGATTCAGTTTTGATTGATTTATCCTCTATACTAAGACAGAGAAGATATCTAGCACATGTTGATATTTGGGAAGTTTCACATCGAACAGTTGGGCTTGCAAAAGGTAATCCAAGACCAGCGTGTTTTATGATTGGTCAAGCAGTAGTTGAAGACACAGATGGAAGTAGTATGGAGACTGCACTTTTCAGAATGAGTTTGTGGGATGAAGATGCTTCACTTGCTGATGATGTCGAAGCCAACAACTCATATTATCTGAACGTGTCTTGCAAAAATTTGGATTCAGAAATTTTAGATTTGAAAACCCTTAGTGGATTAAGTAAATTTAAAGGTGAAGAATTTGAACATCAGCCAAGAGAAAACTTACTTCGTGAGATGTTTGAAGTCACTCAAATTGCTGACCTAGAAGATGAAATAAGTAGAGGGCCAACAGACTATCGTTTAGTTGAAGCAGTTGTATCTTATTCCGGTGTTCAAAATAGTAAGGCTGGAAACCAATTTGGAAAGATGTTATTGAAGGATGATTCCACAATGACAATGGAAGCAATTGAGTCCGGTGAGAATCTATTATTGAATGCAATTACTTCATCAGAAATAGCATCTCGATTCGGTAAATATTCAAAGATATTGGCATTAGTTACTACCAAACACAATGGAGAATATGGGCTATCTGCAAATATGGAAACTGCAATTGGATTAGTTGTTGTTGAACCAGCAGTGGCAGAATTGCCAACTGCAAAAGTAGAATCAGATGATGCGGCGAATTATTTCAAAGTTGATAGCACAATACCAATGATTTCCGATGATGATGATGATAAAAATGAAGTTGTCGTAGAAGCAGAGGAAGTTGCAGAGGCTCCCAGTGTACCCGAAGTAGTAGAAGAGGCTGTGGAAGCCACTACAACGGAAGCAAAGGTGGAAGAACCAGCAACAGATGGTGAAGATGATTGGGATGATTGGGACTGATTAATATGGCAAGGAAAACAAAAAGTCAAAAATTGAATTATCAAGCATTAATTGATTCTTGTGATACGGGTGAATCAATGGCTAATAGAACTCCAAATGTAAGCATGAAATTGCAAGCATTTGCTGGAAGTGGAAAGACTCATTTTGCATTAACTTTTTTCTCTCATATGTCCAAAGATTTGAAGCCGGAGGAAACATTGATGTGCATTATAGATTGTGATTTAGAAGGTCAATCTGCTTTAGTTAGAAGAGAAGAAATTGTTCCAGTTGAACTAAGGCCAAGAATACTCAGAAAGGTTTGTCAGACTCCCGAGGAAGTTAATCAAATATCTTTGGCTTACATTGATTTACTAAAGACACATTCAGAAGAATATCCAAATGGTTGCAGATTAATTTTATTAGAAAATGAAGCGGCATTTTACATAGGTTGTAGAGACTTTTATTCATTAGAAGTTCATGGTGTAAGCGAAGCAGATTTGATGCTTGCTAGACAGTCTCAAGCAATCTCAGAAGGGAAGAAAACTTTACCAGCATTTGCAGAAGGTCAAATGCATAGTTACAAAGTAATTAACAAATTATTTTTTACTCCATTTCAAAGATTGAAGATTGCATCTGAAATGTTTAATTGTCATTTTATGGCGACAGTTTTACTCAGAGAATATACAGAGAATTATGGTCAAGCCAGTGCTAAGAAAGTAATCACGGCGGCAGGTCGAGCAGATATGACTGACCCTATCTTTGATTGGATTCTTGAACTTAGTAAAAAACAAAGAACAAGTCCTAAAGGAGAATTTCAAACAAAGCATATTGCTACTATCAGAAAGTCAAGAGTTTGTAAACCATTTCAAATTCAAAATCCTACACAGGAAAAGTTTTGGAATGCTGTTGAAGCCAACAGGTTAAATGGAAACTGATTGATATGAAAGTTCCATATTTATCTGCTTCGAGATTGAAACTTGCACAGGATTGTCCACAACAATATTCATTCAAATATGACCCACAGGATAGTGAATTAATTCACGTTAAACATAAGAATGAACATAGGAATAATATGCAAGCGGCCAAACTTGGAACTAACATCCATAATGCATTAGAAGAGTGGAGAAGACCCAATCCAAAAACAGGAAGAGTTAGGAGACCAATTCTTTCTAAATTATTAGATTTATATGATAAAGAAAATGCAAAAAATGAAACTGATTTTCACATGTACCAAGATGGTATCAATATGATAAATAGATGGTTCAAACAAAGGGGAGTAACACAGGCTAAAGTTCTGCATGTGGAACTTCCACTTGGCTCTCATCGTGCTCCGCATAAACTCAAACAAAATGGCACACCCATCTTTGGTTTTATTGATTTAGTTTTGGAACATGAAGATGGTACAATTGAACTTTTAGATTACAAATCTCAGAGGAAACCAATCACTCAAGAAGAAGCAGATTCTAACATACAGGCTGGAATATATTTAGCATGTGCAAGAGATATTTGGCCGGATAGAAAATTAATGTTTACATTCGATTTACTCAGATATGGAATGGTCTCTACAATTTGGGCAGATAGTAAACTTGACCAGTTTGGAAATTGGCTTCAATCAAAGTATGAATGGATTCAATCTATTGATGAACCAGTTGCTACAATTGGAGAAGGATGTACTTGGTGTGCATTCGTAGATATGTGTCCAAAAGCACAGGATTTAATTCTTAATGGTTCGTGGGATTTAGTAGTTGGAGAAGACCCAACAGAATTAGACAAAGAACAGATGTTAACAACACTGGCAAGCATCAAAGCGGCCAAGTCAATATTAGATAAAAAACAGAAGCAAATAAATGCTCATATTAAACAGGAATGGTTTGGAGATGAAGCAGGTGAAGATGGGATAAATACTGACAGTTGGAATGTTAAATTTGTAGACCAACAGAGGGTTGAATATATTCCATCCGTAGTGCAGAAAATAGTCCCTCCAGCAGTCTTTGGACAGATGGTTGGATTGACTAAAACATCTGTTGAAAGAACACTTCCAATACTGCCGGAAAACATATCTGAGGAAATTCAGAGAAGCGCAATAATAAAACCCTACCGAACTCTTAAGATACGCCGTAAGGCAGATGGAAAGTAAAGACGATAAAGAAAAAGAAGTCCCATCTTCTAAATATGGAACAAGAAAATTCGGTAGAATGGGAAAGACAGATGGTAGAAATGTCAAGCGTCTTTGGAAATCAATGATAGCAGTTGGAGCAATCTTTCCCGATGGTGAACCTTTGACAACTGGAGAGATTGTTCAGTTAGAAAATCAACCATTTGAAATTCACAGATTAACAAATCACTTGGCCAAGAAACCACATCTTTTCAAGAGTATGGGAACAACTAGAGTTGCAGGTTTAGATGGTCGAACAAAATATCCCCAAAAAACTTGGCTGGCTCTAGCGAATGCTTACGATTGAGTTGTTGACATCAACAGGTGCTCGGCGTGTCAATTTCAGAACATCTGAACACTAAAACCATTGATATTTAAAAAACATTGATAAGGGGGATGCCTTCCATGTTGTGCCATGCACAACACAAGTAGCAACATAAACACACCAACAATGAGCCTTCATGCTCTCCAAAGAGTGGATGAAAGATTAGTAGGTGATGAAGCACAAGCAGTTATCAAATCAGTAAGAATAGCATGTTCTAAATATGGTTCAAAATCTCTAGGAATAGTAGCCCATAGCATCGGTCAACAAAGAGGGACTGCATGGGGTCAAAAATCCAATGGAGATTTAGTAATAGTAATCGTTAGAGATGGAAGAGTTAAGACAATCTATCTGAGAAGAAGTACACAATCTTTTGACTTAGGAATGTTCAGAACTGATGTTGCAGTTGACATGACTGGTAAAGCATTCACTGGAGTTTTGAGAAACAGAAATACAACAGTTCCAACTTCAAGACCAGTAATGAGAACTCTTCCAAATGGAAGAAGAGTTGCAGTTGACAGACCAAGCAATCCATTCGCAAAAAATTAATCAATTTCACTTCTTTCATAACGGTGGGAAATTCAATCGTGAATTATGATTACACCCAATACTTCTGTGAACAGAAATGTCAATATCCAAACAGATGCAACGTCGCTTGCAAAAGCAATTAGGAGAGTGTGTGTAGACAAGCCATCAAGTCCCGTCAGAATGCTACTTAGAAACGAAGGAATTAGTATTTGGACACATGACATGGCCAAGACCATGAATATATTTCTAACAGATAGTGAAGTTGATGAATTAAAAGTAAAAAATGATTGCATTTTGTTAATTAGTCCCGATGATTTTTCTGATTTATTATCTACCAAATTCAGAGGGCAACAAATTCAAATTCAAACAAAAGCAAATCAGCCTATAAAAATTAGAAATCAAACTGGTTCTTCTGTTATTTATCACCCAGCAGATGAAGGGGATTGTGCCATGGTTCCCGATAGATGGTATATGGAAAAAGATGACAAAGGTTGGATTAAAATACCACAGAAAAATAATGAATCCTGTACTTCTAAAATTACAATTTCAAGAGCATCTTTGAAGCAAGGATTGATTGATATGAAAGTAGCAAATGCTCCATATATTGTATTTAATTTCAGTACCACAAAAAGCACTTGTTCATCGGGTCATTGGGCATCAAAAGCAAACCAATCTCATAGTGTAATTGAAGCGGAAGTTGAAGGTGAAGATGTTGAAATTGGATTAAGTAATAGTTTAGAAAAATTACTATCAATATGCAATGGAGATTCATTCACAATTCATAAGCACAAAGATGTCCCTTTTGTCACAATTGAATGTTCAGATATGAGAATTATAATAGCAGAAAATAGGAGGGATGCTTGATGCAATTTAATCCAAATGGAGGAAGATTTGATGTTGAGCAAGCACACTTATTATTGGGCATGGAAGAAGAAGATAAAGAGGCTTTGAGAATACTTGTAGCAGTTGATTTATTATGTGCTCATGTTGGAATAACTGATGACCAATTGAAGACTGCTTATGAGAATAAATTGAAAGCACATTTACTAGAAGCATCTGATAATCTAAGGTCACTTGTAGATAAAAATGAGTGATTAAAATGAAGTCTATTTCATTCAATGATTTTGATAATCTCTGCAATGTCTTAGGCTTTGGTTCATTCCCTAGAGCAATAGGAAATCCAAGACAACAATTTAGTTTTGCAACTGAGGATGTTTTCAGAAGATTCAATAAATGGAATGGAGAATATTCTTGTTTTATTTCTACATCGGGGTATGATGATTTGAGATATGAAGTTGGAGGAAAACAAGTTCCGAATATTGTAAATCATACTCTAACTTTTTTTGATTTTGACCATGAGACAAAACCCGAAAATGCATTTGCAGATGCTCAAAGATTATCTGCATTTTTGAGAGATTTGGATGTTGCACATTGGGTTCAATATTCCGGTTCAAAAGGATATCATTTATTCATTCTTCATGCTCCAACTAGATTCAAATTTAGTTATAGAGATAGAAGTTCAGAAGCACTGAAACATTTGCTCTCACAAACACAAGAACATCTCAAACAAGTTGTTGGTCTCAACACCCTCGATGAGCAAACTACTGGAGACCCAAAACGACTTTGTAGATTCCCATTTACAAAACACTGTGATAGACATGGAAATGTCAAAGGAAAATATGCAATCCCAGTTCCAGTTGAAGATTTGGATATCAAGTCACATTCAGATATTGAGATGATGGCATACAGACCTAAATTCGAGTTGCCAAATATCACAGGAAAAAAATTAACTTTGAAAGAATTTATTGATTTAATTGGTGTCGATTTACAATCTCCAGTTGATGTAGTTAGGCCAATGGTAAATGCAGAATTTGACTTTGATAATGTGGATGCAGAAGCCAATAGATTCATTGGTTCATTGGATAAAAAATGCATGGGGATTGTTAACGAATTAAAGAGAAGAAATCCTCCACATAAAGCAAGAGTTCATTCAGCATTATTTGCTAAATTTCTAGGCATGGATGGAGATGCTTTTGAGAGGATTTGGGTTGAACTAGGACAAAGAATTGGATATGTAGATTTACACAATCATGAGTATAGACAATATCAAATGTCAACCATCTTTGATAATCCAAAATATTTTGTAAATCCAAACTGTACTACATTGAAAAAAGACGGTTGTTGTGTAGGTGATATTTGTCCAAAATATAAGGACATGAGTGGAATGGATTATACACCACGGAAGATAAAACGCAAATGGGTAAAGCGTAGTGCCAGCAACAAGGACAACTAAGTATCATAGAGTTATTGAAACTCAAAATGATATTGATAAATTTCTTGATTCAGCATTGCTTGGACAACTACTTGGATTTCTTAAATTTCTGACTGCGGAGCCTGTCGATGAGGGTGTTGGAGTCAACAGGCACGACGAACTTATATCGAGGGTAAAAAATATGATAATCGAAGAAATGTTATCAAGACAAATGAGAGTTGACCATAGGGAACATCACATCATGTTGAGTTACCTATCTGACTTGGGTTTTGAAGTAGTTCATTTGAATACTGGAGATGGTGATGTTGCTTCAACTAGAGTGAGCATTGAACGTAAAGAAGATGACTTAGTACCATCTCTATTTGATGACAGGAGATTGAGACAATTAGGAGCAATGAGAGAAGAGGCTGAGTTCTCATATCTGATTGTAACTAAGTCATATGAGGAAGTTAAATTAGGTCTCAGAGATAGACAAGTAAGTGAGAGATTATTAGTGTCATTTATTGCATCTCTTTGTGCAGTTGGTTATCCTCCAATATTTATTGCAGATAAATATGATGCTTCACTTTTGATGAAGAAAATTGTAGATAAATTAGAAGATGATAAGCCTAGAATATACGTCCCAAAACCAAAGGCTCCAACACCAATTGAATATCGGAATGCAATTATAGAATCATTGCCAAAAGTGGGGGGTAAAACAAGAAGAAAAATAACAAAAGTGTTCCCATCTATTGGTGCTCTGTCACAGGCTTCTATTGAAGATTTAATGAAGATAGAAGGAATAGGAAAATCCACGGCAGAAAAAATAGTAAAAGTCCTTTCATAACGGTGGGATTTTTTACTAGGATTATGAAACGAACTCCGTTGTTAATTATATCATTAGATTATATTGAAGACCCTTATTTTCTTACATTGATAAAAGTCAAGGATATGGATGGAAGAACTGCAACTTTGAAAGTAAGTGAATGTGTTCCAAGATTTTGGACTGAAAAAGACCCAAGTTCCATGAGAGAAATTCCTCCACAGATAATAGATTATTTTCTTTCAGATAAGACAACTATCCATGATAAAAAATTGTATGAACTAGAAGTTAGAAAGCCTTCTGATTTGAAAAATGTTAGAGATTTTTTCTATCCACATTATTCCTCAGATGTTCCTTGGTCATCTTTGGCGAGATGGACTTACGGATGGAAATCGGTTGTTGACATCAACAGTAGTTTATGGGAGAAAATTTTGGATAAAAAAGATTTCATAATTAAACCACATCAAATAAAAACAAGTTCAGCATTTCCCGACCAATTCAAATTGAATACATTGTGGTTTGATATTGAAACAGAAGATTCATTGGATGTTGAAAATGCTCCCGAGAGGGTTGTTAGTATTGCAATTATGGATACAGTTACAGGCATCCATGAGATAGGTACTTGTGTTCCAACAAGTGAACGTCAAGTGGCAAGATTTCTGTCTTCACAGGAGGCATTGGAATCGGTTGTGGAACATACCAAACCAATCCCACCATTGGACTTTGATAAAGTAAAAGTAATCAGTTTCGACCATGTTGATTTAGATAGTCGAGAAGCGGCATTGATGCATTGGTTTAAGCAGAGAGTTGAAGAATTAGATAGAGATTTATTGGGGGGTCAATATATCAAAGGATACGATGTTCCATATTTGAAAAATAGATGTATTAGAATGAGGCGAATAATGCTTGCTAAACACAATGGAAATGTCCCAGTACACTTACAGTTCCCATTGCTAACTAGCACGTTCAGACGCCCACTATTTGATTCTAAAATAGCATATGCTGAACAAGTCCAAGGGGCGGCGGCAACAACTGGTTCCGGTTCATTAGCATGGATGTCGGGAACAGTGTTAGGATATGGTAAAGTTCCAAGAAGTAGAATCACAGATTTAATGAAGAATCCAATGATGTTGGCGGTTTACAATGCATGGGATAATGTATGTGTAGAAAGATGCATGGAGAAGTTACAATTAGTTCCATTTTATTTGACCAAAGTATCATTCAATAATTCAACAATTAAGAATGCTCATTCCAACATGATGTTGGTTGAAGATATGATGGGTCATATCCTAATGGAGCAAGATAAAGTCATGCCATCTATGGACATTGTTAGGAACTCATTATCGGGAACAATTGAGCAAGGTGGAGAAGTAATGGAGGCTCCATCGGGAGTGTTTGAAAATGCATTTGAAATTGATGAAGCAATGGAATATCCATCTGTTGTAATAATGGGAAATTTATCTCCCGAAACTTTAGTCAATCCCGATGATTATCCTAATGGATTTCCATTCAAAATAAGTAAAACTCCAGCAGGTCGAATTTACAGATTAGATAAGGAAGGAATCATGCCATCTGTGCTTAGAAATCTTGCAGTATCAAGGAAAGAAACTCAGCATAAAATGAGAGAAGCATATGAGAATGGAAATTCAATTCTAGGTGATATTCTCAATCGTAAACAAACTGTCATGAAACAGAATATGAATTCATGGTATGGAGTGTTGGGAAGTGGAGCAACGGAGAAGACTAAAAGAAGACCGTTCAGACTTGCCAATCCATTGATTGGTTCGGATATTACAGAAGTTGCTAGATTACACAATAGATGGAATAAAGAAAGAGTTGAAAAGTATTCTCTTTGGTTTTCTAATGATGGAATATATCCCATGATTATTGACAATTCAATTGAATTAAAATTCAAAGTTATTGGGCAAGATACCGACTCATGTAAAGTTGCAATTCTCAATCATGATGAAGCAGAAAAACAGATTAGAAAATTCACAGAAACAGATATCATGTTGATAGCAGAAATAATATGTAAAAAATTAAATGAATCATATCATGAGTTTGCAAAATTTGCATTAAACAGAGATGAGAATGAATTCTTTTTGATAAAACCGGATGCATATTATAGAAGATTTTTTTCTTGGGGAGCAAAGAAAAGATATGCATATGTGGATTACAAAGGTAATTTTGGTTTTAGAGGCGTGGAAATTAGAAGAAGTTCAGTTCCAAAAATAGTAAAAGATGCACAATATAGAGTCTTTGATTCAATCTTAAATGGTTGTAAAAAATCAGAATTAAATGAACTCTTGAGAGAAATACATTCAGATATTTTAGATGAAAATAAAACTGATAGTATGGATTTTGGACAACCAATGGGAGTGAAAACCAAAGGAACAATGGCATGGAAAGCGGCCATGTGGAGTAATGAACATCTTGATACAGATTTTGATGTTGGAGATAAGCCAGTTTTATTTTTTGCATCCAGTACAGAAACTTCACTTCCAAGCAATCAAGTTGTGGCAATCGAATGGGGAGAAACGCCGGAATCTTATGGTGTTGAGGTCAACAGGGAGATGGCATTCCAGCGTCACTTCGCAGATTCCCGTTCTTGGGAAAAAATATTAGGAGCATTTGCAACATCTTGGAAATCTGCATTATCGAGAATGAATCAAACAACTTTGGAGGATTGGTAATGTCAAAAACAAGTAGAAGATTAGAAGTATATAGAACTCTTAGAAATAATTGTAATTTCACCCATCATCAAACTCGACATTTGATTACAACTCATCTTTCTCATCTTGGAGATTTTACAAATATATTTTATGTACAATTAAAAAAAGATAAAGAATTTTGGGAAAAACCATCTGATTTAGTAGCGGCAATGAGTATGAGGCCACAACCAAAAGATGCAGGTTTAGCAATACTTCACAATTGCTGGCCTAAAAATTTTTCAAAACCGGAATGCCCTTTCACATGTGCTTCCCTATCGGCATCGATAGTCTCTGATTCACTTGGGTTTGATGCCAAACAAAAACGGATTCTTTGGAAGCAAATTGAGAAGATTTTGAAGCATGAAGAAGCGGAAGCAGAACGTGCTTGGGATGAGAGAATGATTGGTACTTATTTGAAAATTCAAAAAGTTTTGTGAATAATGTAATATTGTGCATTCTCAATATTGATATATAGTAGCATTGATAAGGGAATACTGAGTGGAAAGGTCAGCCCAGCCGAGAAACTGGGTACAAGGAGAATGAAAAAATGAGAAATACCAGCCAAATAATGAGAGACGTAGTGGAGAATGCCGGAGGGCGAATATCAAGGGAGCAATATCTCCTAGATATTCAGACTGAGAAAGAAGCAGATACAGGCACAACTGTTGCTATGGCTTCTCTCAAATCATCTTGCTTTAATGCAAATAGAATGGCTAAGGCCGGAGTAGTAAGTGTAAAGATGGGTACAGATGTCGATGAAGTTTGGACACATGAATTATCATGTGAAGCCCGAACTGGAACATTAGGTGGCGGAGCCACTACACCAGTCTTTACTGGATTAGTTCCATCATCAACTGCTACAACTACTACAACAACTGGAACTACATCAACAACTTGGATGGGAATAGATGTTGCAAATCCACTAGATTATCCCGAAGCATTACAACTTCAAATTGTTGACAAACCAACTGGATACAAAGAATCAAATCATGAACTTTTAAAATTATCAATAGGGTTCAAAGAAGGTTTCGATACAATCACAGAAGGGCCAACTGGATGTGGAAAGACTATGGCTTTCCAAGAATTAAGTTATCAACTACAAAGACCACTTGTTAGAATCAATTGTAGAGATGGTTTAGAGTGGGAAGATATGGTTGGAGTAAATACAATCGGTTCAGATGGTAAATCATTAGAATTCGTAGAAGGGCCACTAACACTTGCTATGAGGCATGGTGGAATCTTTTATGCTGATGAATTCAACTATTCACGCCCATCAGTTATGGGTGGATTAAACATGGTTATGGATTCAAGAACTTTAGTTCTAACTCATTCCGGTGAAATCCTAAAAGCACACTCAGACTTCCGTGTTGTTGCTTCTTACAATGAAGGATATGCTGGCACTAATGAAATCAATGGTGCTACAAAAGACAGGTTCTCAATGGGACTTTCTTTCTACTATCTTGATTCAGATATGGAAGCGTATGTTATCCAAGCACAAAGCGGAATATCACAACCGGAAATTGCTGGTCAATTAGTTAAGTTTGCAAACATCCTAAGAGAGATGAGAAAGACTGATGAAATAGGCGTTGATGTGTCCACACGTTCTCTAGTTACAACTATGAGAATACTTGCTCACATGCCTATCAAAGAAGCACTAGAATTAAAATTATTTACTCTGTTTGACAAAGACGAATTAGACACAGTAATCAGTGCGGCAAGAATGACTTTCCCAAACTTCTCTTGAGAGTCAAAAAAATAGTCAGAAATACATAAGGTCACTTGGGGGTAAATCTCCCAAGGATGCATCGATTCTTTTCTCCGATAATTCGGAGTGTGGATATTATCGGAGAACATTTCTCAAAATTTCTCAATCCACACTCCAACATTAATTCATTAGGGTGGGATTTTTTTCTAGTATTATGTCAGAAGATATCGACCTAGAAAACCAAATAAGATTGCTCAAAAATACAGTTTCAGATTTATCAATCAGATTGTCTACGATTGAAGATGCAATGTCTGCATTTGCAACCGTGATATTATCACCAAAGGTTGTCGACGCCAATCAGTTAACAATCTATAATTTTGGAGAGCAAATTGAAAATCCAATTCAAGAATGGAATGCAAGTCAACTTGCTAAATATCCATTCAATGATTCAGATGATGAGTGAAAAAATGAAACTATCAGATTTGATAATTGTGAAATCTAAATTAGGGCCATTCAGAGCATGGCTTTCTTCTTGGGCGACAAGATACCCACCGACATCATATCCTTTGCTTGTAACAGGCTCTACTGGGACAGGAAAGACAACAGTGACCAATCTCATCTGCCAAGCAGAAGGCTTCCATCCACAGTTCTTAGAAGAAGAAAAAATAGATGAGTTATTTCATCATGTTATGTTGCCAACAATGGAAGGAAAGAAAAGAGTTGCAATCATAGATAATGCTGATGAGATATCTAAAAAGAATTGGAGAAAAATAAACAAGAAAATATCTGAAAAATTATTCCCGATGATTATCATTGTTGAAAATAAAAATTCAGTTTCATGGCAGATTAAATCATCAGCATTAGTCATTGACATCAACAATCCAAATCAAGTAGAACTTGAGAAGTTTTTGACCATGAAAAATTCGGAGTTAAATTTGAACAGAACTAGAAATGATATTATTCAGATTTCAAGAAATAGTAATTCTTGGAGAAATGCATTACTGAAATTAATCACAACTCCGACTAATTGGCATGAAAAAACAAATAATGTGCCTTTAAGTGGCCTAGAACGAGAAAAAACTTTTAGGCCAGCAAAGTTAGATATCCAGTTGTCGAAGCCAACAGGTGCATTATCTGCCCTAGAATTCTCGGAATACAACAATGCAAAAGTACAGGATGTTGAAACTGGTATGTATTTACTTTCTAAATCTTGGAAAGTTGCTGGATTATCCAAGATATCTAGGGCTTATATTTCTGAAATAGAAACCAATTCAAATGATAAAGTTCCATTCAGAAAATCGAGATACCGAAAAAGGTAAAATTCTGACAATAAAATTATTGAGTAAATCGTAGCATTGATAAGGGTAAGCCGACCGTATAGTGGACATGACAACCAGCCCAATACTACAAAGCAAGGTCAACCAAGCCTTCTTGAACCGTGTAAAAGCAAGAAAATTTCTATCAATCGGCAGAGTAATGTCCGGTGAACTAAAGGGATTCGGTGCATCGGTTTCTAAGGTTACAATCGACCCAAATGGAAAGGCTTGTACTGATGGAAAGCAAGTATGGATTCCTCAAGAATTACATGACAATGAAGTTTACAACAGAATAATGCAAGAAGCAGTTTTGGCTCATGAGATAGCAGGGCATCACAGATATACTGATTTCGTAGCATGGAATAACCTAGTTGTAGAGCCATCTAAGTACAATGATTGCGACCCAATGCTACATCAATTCGTTAACATGTTAGAAGATGCTAGAATCAATCACTTGCTAAAACAAGACTGGGCTGGCAGTGGAAAGATGTTAGATTTCACTCATGAAATTTTTATGGATAATCACAGAAAACAAACTACTGATGCATCAGAACATTCTCAGCAAGCAATGGTTGCTATGATGACAGAAGTTATTGCTTTACAACCACACTTTTCAAACACTAAAGAAGTAATAGATTTCATGGATGAAGTTCGCCCAATGATGATGAATGCTTGCAAGCAACCATCCACACGTTCAGTTGTTGCCCAAGCCAAGAGATTACTTACTACTTTCAGAGAGCATTTCACTGGCGATGCAGATGCTGGTTCAAGTTCATTTGATGGTCTATCCGATGATAACTTGACAGAGAGAGATGTTGAAAGAGCATCCGAAGCACAAAAGAATCAAGGACACAATCCCGAGGAAGCATCAAAGAACAGATTCAAAGATATGAAAACACAACCAAGCCAAGAAGAAAAAGAAGCAAGTTCACAATCAGATTCAGATGCAGATTCAGATGCAGATTCAGATGCAGATTCAG
>TARA_R110002050_G_scaffold300779_1_pt1 | contig 43463 bp, 42 predicted proteins | sample TARA_R110002050 | Tara Oceans TARA_R110002050 (sample SAMEA4396988) | marine metagenome | biome: Polar Biome; feature: [DCM] deep chlorophyll maximum layer (ENVO:01000326); material: water (ENVO:00002006), including particulate matter (ENVO:01000060) such as... | depth 25 m
ATACACCTTGCAAATCAACTATTTCCTACCTGGGAAACTTTAGTAATATAAAAACCAGCGGCGCTTACAATTCTCTGGACGAAATCCGGAATACGGTCGTGGGTTCTGCCAATGGTAAACTGGTTTATTTGAAAGATGTGGCGGATGTTAATTTTGATTATGAAGACCCCGGCTACATGGCGCGCTTTAATGGTGAACGCAGCATTTTTTTAACCGCCGAACAAAAAGAAGATAAAAATGTGCTCGGCATTATTGATGAGGCGATTGTTAAAATTGAAGATTTTAAGGCGGAACTGCCTGCAGGAATAGAATTGTATTACGCACACAACCAGGCCGAAAGCGTGCGTAGCAGTGTAAACAGCTTTATTATCAACTTAATTCAGGGAATTGTTTTGGTAGGGATTTTTATTCTGCTGGCCATTGGTTTTAAATCGAGCATTGTGATTATGGTGGCCATTCCTTCATCGATTCTTATTGGTTTGGGTTTTATTGATTTGGCCGGATTTGGATTACAAAATATTTCCATAGCGGCGCTTGTTATCGCACTTGGCCTGCTGGTTGACAATTCCATCGTGGTTATTGAAAATGTTGAACGGTACCTGCATAAAGGACTAAGCGTTCGCGAAGCGGCAATAAAGGGAACTTCGCAGGTAGCAGTGGCTATTACCAGCTCAACCCTGACAACGCTTGCAGCTTTTATCCCCATCGCCATGATGAAAGACGCCGCCGGCGATTTTATGAAAAGCCTGCCGGTTACAGTGGTAGCTACTTTGCTGGCCTCGCTGGTAATTGCACTAACGGTTTCGCCGCTGATGCTGACCAAATTTATAAAGCTGAAACCCGGGCAAAAACCAAAGGAACAACCTATACAGAAGCGATTAAACAAATTTATTCACGGGCCTTTCAAAAAGATGCTGGTTTACAGTTTGAAGCACACCGGGCTTATCCTTTTAATTGTGTTCCTTGTTTTTGGGTCATCGGTTTTTGTCCTTTTTAATCATGTTGGGTTCAGTTTTTTTACCCAGGCCGAACGGCCACAGTTTATGATTCAGGCTGTACTTCCCCAGGGGACCAATATCGACGAAACCAACCGGGCGGCCCGGTATGTGGAATCGGTACTGGATGAAATTCCTGAAATAGAACATTATACAACCAACGTTGGGCACGGGAACCCAAAAGTGTATTACAATTATTTTAGCCGGGAATATCAAAAGAATTTTGCTGAATTCCTGGTGCAACTTAAAGAATATGATTCTGAAAAGTTTGGTGTCCTGCTCGATTCATTAAGAAGTACGTTTGCTGACTATCCTTTTGCTGATATCAGGATAAAAGAATTCAGTCAGGGAGTTCCCAATGAAAATCCTGTGGAAGTGGTGATTTACGGCGATAATCTTATGGAATTGCAACGGATATCGGGAGATGTGGCTGAAATGGCAGAACAGCAGCCCGGAATTATAAATGTGGATAACCGGTTGGAAGGCGTTCGTACCGACCTGTATGTAAAAATCAATAAAGACAAAGCAGCCATGTTGGGGGCGCCGGTTTCGGAAATTGATAAAACGATTCGGATGGGTATGAGTGGTTCTTCCATTTCCAAATTTCGAAACGACGAAGGGAAAGAGTATGATATTATTCTTCGGCTGCCTTCTGAAAAACATGCAACTGTGGAAGATTTTCAAAAAATATTTGTGAAGTCGATGAGTGGCAAACAGATTCCTCTTAGTCAGCTTGCTTCCATAGAGTTTAAAGAAGGGCCAAGCCTGGTGACACATTACAACATGAGAAGGAGCTGTACCATTGGCGCCGATGTTGAAAAAGGGTACAATACCCTGGATGTGACCCAACAGTTGGAGGAAAAATTGAAAGCGTACAAAATGCCATCGGGCTTTACTTATTTTATGTCGGGCGAAGTGGAAAAACAGGGAAAATCCTTCGGTAACCTTGGCAGCGCTGCTATGATTGCGGTACTGATTATAATGGCAATCCTGGTGTTGCAGTTTAAATCGTTCCGTCAGCCTTTTATCATTTTTACATCGGTACCTATGGCGCTCATCGGATCGTTTTATGCGCTGCTGATTACCGGCTTCACCTTCTCGTTTACCGCATTTGTGGGAGCCGTTGCACTTATCGGGATTGTAATTAACGATGCCATAATCCTCATCGATTTTGCCAACGAGCTGCGAAAGGAAGGAAGCAGCGTTTATGAAGCGCTGGTAGAAGCTGCACAAATCAGGTTTACGCCAATTTTAATAACCTCGGTTACCACTATCGGTGGAATGTTGCCGCTTACTTTACAGGGTGGTACTTTTTGGGGGCCGCTCGGCTGGACAATTATTGGCGGGTTGACACTTTCCACGACACTGACCTTAATCATTGTCCCGGTATTGTATAAACTACTGACTAAAACTGAAATTCAAGCTGAAACCATTCAGATTAACAATTTAAAAGACTAATACTATGAAGACAATTAAAATCCTGTTCATTTTAAGTGTGTTTTTTTCATCTCCGGTTCTTTTTGCACAAACACAAAAAAGTGTTGACGGAGATTGGCTTACGGCAAACAAAAAAAGTGTTATCCGCATTGAAACGGATGACCCGGGGGAAAGCCATTACGGAAAAGTAGTGTGGCTGGATAAAAGCGTTGATAGCGATAAAGCAAGCGGGGCTTTGGGGAAAGTGATGGTGAAAAACCTGGTCGCAACGGGGGAAACAAATAAATACAAAGGCCAGGTTTTTATTCCCCGTATGGAACGTTTTAATGATGCCGGATTTGAACTAACGGGAGACCTCTTGCGGGTTACCATGAAAGTTGGACTAACAATACGAACGGTGGAGTGGAGCCGGAAAAAAGATTAGAGCGCCGGATTTTTTTGATAAACTAAATAATCACAGGTTATGATATCTTCTTCGCATATTTTAAAAAACAGGTTAATAAAAGCCGGAATTATAAACAGGCTTAAATATTCGTTATTTATTTCAGCTTTTGTAAGTTTTGGAAACTTACATGCCCAGCAGAATGACACATGGAAACCGAACATGGAAGCGCAACCCGAAGTATCCGTCATCTTCCCGGATAAAAAATGGGAAATTGCTGTCGGGTATGGAAGCTTACTATTTATGGAAGCTTCCAAATCGACAAAAAAAGAAGAGCCTTTCTTTCTTCCCAACGGGTTGATCACCTGGCAGTTGGATGTAACATGGCATTTTCAGAATAAATTGGCAGCCAACTTTAACTTCGGTATTCAGCAGGAAAAAAATATTCCGCCAACTCCAAATTTATTTGCCATTCTTGGCGGCGGGGAGCTGGAAATTGAAGGGAGCGGAGGGGGATTTTTCCCTGTAAAAGGCAGCATTCTGTATTATCCGTTTAAAAATCGTCTGCAACTTTTTTATGGAGCGGGGTTGGGTATGGTAATGGGAAAATCACAATACACCGAGGTACGCGGAAATATATTCGATGGAATTACCAAAACTGATTTCATTTATCAGGATAAAGTTCCTTTTTTGGGTATCACCGCCGGGTGCGGTTATCAAACCGGTAATTTATTCCGGTTTGTTTTAAAAACGGATTATGCTGTTTCAACAAAGTTTAAGGAAACTGTTGGAGGATTTACGCGGTATCATGGATTTACGGTTCTGGCACAGGCATCCATCATATTCTAAAATAAAAAGTGAAAAAAATAGTCATAAAAATTATTGTTGCTTTCGCCGGAATATTGGCGCCAATTCCTGATTATTCTCAAAACGGGCTGGAAGTGTTAAAGTTGGAATATAGCTACCATCCTGGTTCTATGATAAAAAACAGTAACGGCGCTGCATTTGAATCCGTTTCCCGAATATTCAGGGGAACCTTGAGGGCGCCTGTTTTTGTTTCCGAAAAATGGCAGGTACTGGGATCTGTCCAGTTTAAAAATTTCCAGACAGAACAGGACGAATACGCCTTTTTGAAAAATATTTCAGGGGTAGCCACCAATTTTACTGCGTTTCGAAAGGGCAGGAAATGGAGCCTTTATGCTGCTTCCGAAATCGGGTACAGTTCCGGTGAATGGTCCGGGATTTCTGCTGACGATTTAATTTTAAGGGGTTCTGCCGGGGCAGTTCAGTTGAGGAAAGGTGTAATTGAAATGTTTGGATTGGGGATCGGATCAAGTTCCGATTTTGGTGTTCCAACGATACTCCCCATAATTTTTTTAAAAATGAAAATGAATGAAAAGTTACAACTTGAAACCATTCTTCCGTTACAGAGCCGGTTTTCATTTCACTGGAAGCCAAATACGTTTATCGGGTTACAACATTCTGCCAACTACAATGCGTTTGTTGTAAGTAATAATTTCAGGACTGATGAACTGAAATTTGGAAAAATCAGAAATATGACCGGCGGAATTTTTTGGGAACAAAAACTGTATAAAAATTTGTGGCTCACGGCGAGCGGTGGGGCTCTTTTTAGAAATGTAGTGTTTTTATATGATAAAAATCGCCTCGAAACAGATAAATTAGTGGGAGGGATGAATTATTTTGTTAATTTAAAACTATCTGTCAAAATGAACAAAAATGAAGGCAACTTTAATTAGAAATTTCTTTCCCCGGTTTGTTATTGTGTCGTTATTCTCTCTCGCCGCATTGTTTCTGTTTGGGATATTACTTGATTTTCCTGGCCGGTACGCTGCAAACTTATGGATAATTATTCCGGCATATATTTTATTTTACAATATTGCCAGCGAAGGAAACCTGCTTATTGATCATTATCTCGACAAAAAACTCCCCTGGTTTTTATACGCCCGGAAAAGGTTGGTCATACAGGTTGTAATTGCTTTGTGCTGGACATTCCTGATAACGACCATTCCGTTCCTTATTCGTTCGCTGTTTACTTTTCATGCCGAAATCAGGTATCCGGCATTTGTACTTTTTACCTTTGCTACAGGCACTGTTTTCCTGATCGCTTTTAATGGCATTTACGTTGCCAATAATTTTTTCAGGAACTGGAAAACCTCATTGCTCGAAATTGAAAACCTGAAACAGGAAAAGCTAAAAAGCGACTATAAATTACTGCAGGACCAAATTAACCCGCATTTCCTGTTTAACAGTTTAAGTGTTCTCATGTCGGAAATAAAGCATGACCCTGATGTGGCATACGAATTTACAAAGAAGCTGTCGGATGTTTACCGTTATATTTTGCAGAATAAAAACCACCAGACCGTAAAACTGCAAAAAGAATTGCAGTCGGTAAACGCGTTTATTTATCTCCATAAAATAAGGCTGGGAGATAAACTTCGGGTTTCGGTTTCGATCCCCGAAGAATTGCATGAAAAATGGTTACCTCCGATGACGCTCCAGGTTTTGATTGAAAATGCGATTAAACACAATATTGTTTCTGAAACAAAACCTTTAGAAATCAGTATTAAAGGGGATTCAGAAGGAATTACCGTTCAAAATAATCTTCAGGAAAAAACAATTATTGATTCAACACAAACAGGCCTGTCGAATATTAAAATGAGGTATTCCTTGCTCGGGTCAAAAAATATTAAAATAACCAAAACCGGGGATGAATTTTGTGTATTTGTACCACTTTTAGACGAGTAAAATGAAAATATTAATAATAGAAGACGAATTGCCCACGCAGCGCATGTTGGCAGATTTGGTGAACGAAGTGGAACCTGCCGCAGAAATTGTTGGCGCAATTGATAGTGTCCAGGAATCGGTGCAATGGTTAAAAACGAACCCTCACCCGGAAATTATCCTGATGGACATCCAGCTTTCAGACGGTATTAGTTTCGAAATCCTGAAACAGGTCCCGGTTACTTCCATGATTATTTTTATTACCGCTTTTGACGAATATGCCATCCGGGCGTTTAAAGTGAACAGCCTAGATTACCTGCTCAAACCGGTTGATTCGGAAGATTTAAAAAAGGCTTTTAAAAAGTATGGTTCATATAGCCGCAACTTTCTGAAACATAAAAACAGTGAAACCAATTTTGAAGAAATTGTGTCGGCAATTAAAAACGCTTCACCCAACTACCGGAAACACTTCCTGATTAAAACACATGAGAGTTTTTTCAGGTTGGATGCCGGAGATGTTGCCTTTTTTTACAGTACCCATAAAATTACGTTTGCTGTAACTTTTTTAAGACGGGAATACCCGCTGGATATCTCGCTGGAAAACCTGCGCGAACAACTCGACCCGGAACAGTTTTTTAAAATTAACCGGCAGGTTATTGTCAACAGTGTCGCTATTGAAAATATCCACACTTATTTTCAGGGAAAATTGGTAGTGGAAACCAAACCGAAGCATTCAGAAAAAATTATTGTGGGAAAAGATAAAGCCGCCGAGTTTAAACGCTGGTTGGACAAATGATGGTTTTTAAATCGGTCCCCTGTAATTGAATGCGAAAGAAATTCAATCACAAAAGTTAAAAAAAACGAACTTATGTGTTTTCTATTCATTCATCCCCAGAATATTGTTCACCTCTACCCTGTAACTTCTGCCTAACGGTAATTGTTTCCCGTTAATTTCGACGGTATTTCCAAAAACCGCGTCAATGTTTTTCACCGGAACGATGAAAGATTTGTGGATGCGGATAAAACCCTTTCCTTTCAGTAGGTTTTCGAAGTTTTTCATACGGTCGAGCTTGGTATATTTTTTTTCTTTGGTGTGAATAACGATATATTCTTTCATCCCTTCGACGTACAAAATATCTGCAATTTCTACTTTTACCGATTTATAACCCGACTTTACAAATATAAAATCGCGGGAAACTGGTTGGACTTTATCTGCTTCTTCTGAAACCGGAGCTTCTGTTCCCGGTTGCGGGTTCAACTTTGAAACCACTTTATTTACCGCCCGGGCAAAGCGTTCAAATGCCACCGGCTTTAAAAGATAATCAGTTACATCCAGTTCATAACCTTCCAGGGCGTATTCCGAATAAGCGGTGGTAAGAATAATGTGTGGCTTTTTTTGCAGGGTGCGAAGAAATTCAATTCCGGTTATTCCGGGCATCTGAATATCTAAAAATACCAATTCAGCCTCGCCGGTTTCAATAGTTTGGTAAGCATCGGCGGCTTTTCCAAATGTTGCAAGTAATTCCAACTGTGGCATTTTGGCAATGTAATCGCTCAGGTATTTACGCGCAATCGGCTCGTCGTCAACAACAATACATTTTATTTTTGAAATCATAGTATGTCCTTTTTTTCAAACACCGGAAACTGCAACGAAATCATAAACTCGTCATTCTGTTTAACGGTTCGGAGTTCGTAACGTTCATCAAAAATAAGATGGAGGCGCTTTTTTACATTTGCCAAACCAATTCCCGGAGGTTTCCCGGTTTTATTTTCAGGAAAATTATTTTTACAAACAAAGAAAAAATTGTCGTTTTCATCCCAAATGTCCAGCTCCATCCAACCGTCGTCTTCTTTGCCGATGCTACCGTGTTTAAAACAGTTTTCGATAAAAGGCAGCAGCAAAAGCGGTGGAATGAAAACAGATACGCGGCTAACCTGAATGGAAACCCGAATGTTTTCGGGCGTTGAAATACGCATTTTCTCTAAATCGAGGTACTTATGGATAAAGTTCAACTCTTTTTCAACAGGGACAAGTTTTTGCTCGGTCTCATAAATCAGGTAACGCATCGTGTCCGAAAGGCCCAGCACCATTTGCGGGGCAAGTTCCGATTTGGACCAGGTAAGCCCGTACAGGTTGTTCAGGGTATTGAAAAGGAAATGCGGGTTGACCTGCGATTTCAGGTACAGGATTTGCGCTTCCTGGCTGCGCTGTAATTCTTCACGGCTTTCCTGCTCTTTCTCCGCCTTATGTTCATACAGCCTAAACAAGGTCGCGATGAACAGGATAACCACGTTCATAATAAATCCGGGTAACCAGGCAGCCCTGCCTGGTTTTAAACGGTTAAGCAATTCAGGATTAAACCCCGGGGTCAAATCTTTTTTCAATTCTAAAAATTCTCTTGGAAACCGGCCGGTAAAGGCCGGGACAGATTCAGGAAACAAGCCCAGTAACTTGACCCGTAATATGGAAAACACAATGCACAACAAAATGGCAAACACTCCGAACAAAACATATTTTTTGCGTTTGACCAGAAATTGGGTCGTCAACACCCACCCCGAAACATAGAACATACCGGCAATCAGCGAAATTCCGGCAACCGCCCTGGCTATTGCCATTGCCCAGGGCAAAAACAATGCGAAGGGAATGTACAGGAAATAAGTGAGGGTTAACCACACGCTGATATGTACAAGCATTTTCTTCATACGGCAATAGTACAAAATTAGTCAATTCAGGGTGAACCGCTTAAACCAACGTCATTTAAACTTCAACCAATGGCCAAAACCATCAACATACCGTTTATTGACCTGTCAGGTTATTGGTGTAAAAGAACGTGCCGTTTGATGAAAAGTTTTCCATAACGCGGCACGGAGGGCGTAAGTTTGAACCGGATTTTAAAAATGAAATGTCATGAGAACAAAAAGTATTTTTATTGGAACAATTGCACTGCTTTTCGCCATTCTGCTTAGCAGCTTTATCCAGGGCGGGCAGTACGATTTACGCGGGGTATTTCGCAAGAACCCGGAAGCGCGTGCACAGGTGGTTACCACGGTTATGAAAAACAGGTTAAACATGGACGATGAACAGGCTGACAAAGCCTTTCAGGTTAACCTGAAATATGCGCAACTGAGCCAGCCCTACCTGAAAAGGGAAGATGCGGTCACTGAAAACACCGCTGAACTGCTGGCGCTCAACCAAAAGCGAGGCGCTGAATTGAAAGCTATTCTTACTTCGGAACAAATCAAAAAGGCGGAAGACCTTCGGAAAGAATGGATTAACCGGATGGAAACCATCCTGGGCCATTTAAAAGAAAACGATTTTTAATAACTATTCACTTAAAATTTTTAACAATGAAAACAAGAAATCTTTTATTAGCGGGTATTATTACCCTTTCAGGAATGTTAATTTTTACTTCCTGTAACAAGGATGACGAACCGGTAGCTGAAGACGAACCGGCTACCGAAGTGGAAACGGCCGAAATGGTGGCCTCAGCCCTGGCCGGCGGAACTTCCGGCGCCACGTCGGATATTGAAACTGCTGCCGCACTTGCCAACGAGGCGGTTGGTAACGATAGCAACCTGAAGTCTGCCAGCGCTACTGACAAAAGTTTAAGCTGTGGCGAATCGGCGGATACCACTATGGTTACCACGGGTACCAGTGTAATTACCTATGATTATACCAAAGCTTACAATTACACATTGGAGTGCGACGAATCGGAGAACCCCGTGAAGCTGGATGTGAGCTTTAGCTACAACGGTGAATTCGACGCCCCCCGCATGGCTTCCAACAACTCGGGGAGCGGTGATTTTGAAATCACTCAAATCGAAAATACTTCCGATATGTACCTGGTAAACGGCACGTGGCAGCGAAGCGGCGGGTTCGAGTCTAAAATCCGTAACCAGGCAAACCGCCAGGCCACGATTCAATTCGAGCTTGTTGATGTAGCCGTTGAAAAAGAACCTAAGGAAATCGACAACGGCACCATTCACTTCACGATGTCAGGCGGGAGCGGACGCGGTTCGTTCAGCTACGAAGGGACGATTACGTTTAGTGGCAACGGAGAAGCAATCATCGAAATCTCCGGTTCCCGCTATGTTACCAACATGGAAACAGGCGAGGTGGAAGAAGAAGTGTCTTAAAGGCAAGAGAAACAGGAAAAGGTAGTTTTTGTTTATAGGTAGTCCCTTCTCGATTACACATCTCACATGCCGGTGATAATTCACCGGCATGTTTTTAACTTTAAAATGGTTTTAAATGAAAAGAACCGAGTTAGGGATGGCCAGAAGTTGGCTGTTGTTGTAACCAACGCATGGAAACAACGATTAAACTTTTTGAAAAAACAAAAGTCCAATGTCAAATTAATTTTAAAATTTCATGAAATGCATGAACATATTGTTATTTTCGTTACTATTATTGACAAGTTGCAGTAAAGATGACAACCCGGCACCGACCAATCCAGATACTTCTATGTATTTTCCTGCAAATTCAGGCACAGAATGGGAAACAACATCTGTTTCAGATTTAGGTTGGAATCAAAATGCCATTCAGCCTTTAAAAGATTTTCTTGTCCAAAAGAATACAAAATCATTTATGATACTTGTAAACGGCCGAATTGTTCTGGAAGAATACTTTAACGGACACACGGCAAACACAGACTGGGAGTGGAACAGTGCAGGCAAAACTTTGGTAGCCACAACAACGGGAATTGCCCAGCAAGAAGGCTTACTGAATATAAACAATAAAGCATCCGATTATGTGGGAACGGAATGGACGAATATGCCTTTGGAAAAGGAAAATCTGATAACAGTAAGACATTTGCTGACAATGACCTCTGGCATTGACGACACAAAACAATATGCGATAAAATCTAATCTCACTTATGTTGCCGATGCCGGAACGAGGTGGGCTTACGGCAATGTTTTCCAGAAACTGACAGACATAGTTGCTGAAGCGAGCAATAAAGATTTTGAAACTTACTTCAACGAGAAACTAAAAACCAAAATCGGAATGGGTGGCTATTGGAATTTTGGCATAATTTTCACCATATACCACAGCGACACAAGAAGTATGGCAAGATTTGGACTTTTGGCTCTAAACAAAGGAAAATGGAAAAACGAACAAGTACTCAACGAGCCGTTTTTCACTGAAAGTATTCGTACATCACAAAGCATAAATCCGTCTTATGGCTACCTGTGGTGGCTTAACGGAAAAACAAAGTTTATGATACCAGGTGAGCAAACCGTTTACCCTGGATTTTTAGTTCCCAATGCACCAGCAGATATGTACGCAGCAATGGGGGCAAACGACCAGCGGATTTATGTTATATCAAGTAAAAAAATGGTCATCGTAAGAATGGGAAATGCCTCTGATCCAAACAACCCCAATTTTGCTGTTTCAGGATTTGACAATGAACTTTGGGCAACAATCAATGCAGTGATAAACTAAAAAACAACGAACAGCCAACAAAGGTTTTGCGTCAGGCGGGCTGACGTTCTGAACGATGATGAATCAAAAATCTTTTCTTCAAAAATAATCATACAATAAAATCTGCCGTTTGTTGAACGAATAAACCATTGATATAAGTAAATCTGCCGTTTGATGAAAAGTTTCCTGCCAGCCGGAGTTTATCGTGTAAGTTTGAACCATCAATCAATTCAGGAACAAAAATAGTTTAATTAAAAATTGAAAAAAGATGAAAACAAAAAACTTCAGATTAACGGGTGCAATCATCCTGGCAGGGTTGTTTGCCCTTACTTCCTGCAACAAGCAGGACGACGTGCCGGAAGAAGAACTAAGCGCTGAAACCGTGTCGCTGGTTAATGAAAGCGCGATGACGGGAAACATTGAAGAAGAGCTCGATGCAAGCATTAGCGAAGCGGTAGTTTACTCGGAACAACAGGGGACAACCCTGAAATCGGCAACGGTTGAACCGGAATGTGCCACGGTTACCGTCAGCCCCGATGACGGCACTTTCCCCAAAACCATTACCATTGACTTTGGCGAAGGCTGCGAAGGGCCGCGGGGATTTACACGTTCAGGTATTATTACCATCACCATCACCGATACCCTGCGTAATCCCGGCGCCGAATACCTGGCTGAGTTCGACAACTTCGCCATCGGGGGCTTTTCGGTAACCGGAACCAAATCGGTTGAAAATACCGGTACCGAAAACGCTCCTGCTTTTACCGGAGAAGTCAGCATTTCGCTGACCACGCCCAACGGGACCGTGATCGATAAGAACAAGTCAACCACCCGCGAATGGGTAGAAGGGACGGATACTTACGGACTGTCAGACGATGTTTTCCTGCTGTCGGGTTCGGCACAGGTCTCCTCATCTGCCGGGCGCTCCTACTCCTACACCATTATCGAGCCCCTCAAAGCAGCCCGTACCTGTAAAGAATACCTGGAGGGTGTAATTGAGATTACCTGGAACGAAAACGAACCGGTTACCATCGATTTTGGCGATGGCGAGTGCGACCGCAAGGTATATGTTTCGCACGCCCGGAGAAGGATCCACCGCCGTGCTGTTTTTCTCGACCGTTTTTTTGATTAAGGGCAATCATTCGGCCAATTTCATATCGAAACCCAGTTTACATACCGGCACAACAACTGTTGCCGGTATGTTTTTGTGTAAAAAACAGGGAACGTGGTTAATTCCATTTTTTTACTAATTTTGCTAAAATCTGAAAATTTGAATTAGATTTGCATCTGACCGATGAATCTTGATCTCATTATTATGATGCTAAATACTCAAAATAAAATACGTTTTGATAACGGAGAATCGATTGATTTCAATGATTTTTTTAAGGAGAACTTTGCTGTTTTTTCTTCTTTCGCATTTCGGTATATTCCCAATCCGGACGTTTGTGAAGATGTTGTGCAGGAAGTTTTTATCACTTTTTGGCAGCAGAAAAAGGCTTTTCCCAATCTCATTTCAGTGAAGGCTTACCTGTACACTTTAACAAGAAATATGTGCCTGAACCAGATAAAACATGATCTGGTAAAACAAAAATACTTCCAGGAAAGTCAACCGAAAATAGGATCTACTGATTTTTTTTTTGAAGGAATCCTTCGGACAGAAGCAAATGGAATAATTTACGATGAAATAAATAAACTACCTCTGATGGAAAAGAAGGTATTGTTATTATCATTGAAGGAATATTCCAATGAACAGATCGCTGACGAATTGAACATAAAACTAACCACCGTCAGAACACATAAATCCAGGGCTTATCAGGTCTTAAGAAAAAGGTTGGGCAACCTCATTTACCTGATGATGACCTTAAACAAAAACTTCTTTAATAAATCTGAAAATTAATTTTCACAAAACATTTTCTTGAAATTTTAATTCGTATTATTTTTATTATCAGCGCAATACAAAATTTATTGAATTTTTTTTGAACTTCTTGTAGTCGCATTTCAATTCTAAGTTGTTTTCAGGGTGAACAAAGAAATTTTTCTTGAAAAATGAAAAGCAAGCTGCATAGGTCAATCGTATTAGGTCAATTTATTGGAAAATATTTGACAAATTCTGAATTACCTAAAGAGAAAGAGGTTCTGGATAGCTGGATTAATGAACAATCTGAAAACAAAGAATTATTGAGTTCAATTAATTCCAACAAGGAGCTGGTGAAGGAATACGAAATCATGGATTTATTCAAGAGAAAAGCAGCATTGGAAAGATTTAAAGAAAAAATACTCCTGCAATCAAAAACACGGGCATTGATTCGTTGGAGAATTGCTGCCTCGATTTTTGTTTTGGTAGGAATGGTTGGCATTTTATATTTCTTTTCCGGCAATTTCTCTAAAGTAAGCGAAAATCCAAATTTATACACTTCAATTTATACAGAAAACGGCCAAAGGTCTAAAGTCGTTTTACCTGATAGTTCGACAGTTTGGCTAAATTCGGGCACGACGCTTTCCTACCCTGCTGACTTTTCCGATCAAAATAGGAAAGTTGTCCTGAAAGGACAGGCATTCTTCCAGGTTACACACAAAGGAAACGATCCTTTTTTAGTAGAAGCTAATGGTCTTGTAGTTAGGGTGTTGGGTACAAACTTCGATGTAGCTGCCTATCCTGAAGAAGATGAGGTTTCTGTTGTCCTTGAATCAGGCAAGGTTGAACTTACACATCAGGAGCGTAAGTCATTCTCCTACATGATGAACCCAGGAGAAAAAGCTACTCTAAGTCTGTTCAGCAACAACGAAATGAAAATAAGTTCTGTTGATGCTTCTGTCTATTCATCATGGAAAGACGGGAGACTCATCTTCCGCAATTCACCGATGGGAGACGTGGTTAAAAGTCTAAGAAGGTGGTATAATATCGACATTGAAATTACTGATCCCGAAGTGTACAGCTCCATTTACACAGGCACGATAAAAAATGAAAGTTATGAAGAAATATTCAGGCTGATTGAAATTGCCTGCCATGTCGATTGCAGGATAGAACACCATTACGGGAAAGAAGCTAAACCTCAGATCACTATTTCAAAAAGATAAGTAATTGTATAATTAAAACCAGGCTTATGAGATAAACTAAAACGACAAAAAAAAGGAGATGCTGTAACATCTCCCTCTTACTTTTTCAATGCCTCGCGATTTTCGACATCTGAGGCGCAATCAACTTGAATTTTAAATAATCCAAATCAGAACAAATTTATGAAAAAAATCAATTGCGAATTGATTTCCGGAGAGCGTAATTTCTGGAAATCCAAATTTTTGAGAAAAATGAGGATTGTTGCTTTTTTATTATTGATTAGTATTACCCAGACATTTGCGTTGGAAAGCTATGCGCAAACCAAACAGTTAAGTCTTAATTTAAGAAACGAAACAATTGTAAACATTCTTAATAAGATAGAAGATCAGTCTGAATTCTATTTTATGTTTGATGCAACTATCGTTGACGTTAGTCAAAGAAAAAGTATCAATTGCGTAGATCAACCGATAACTGAGGTTCTCGAACAGTTATTGAAAAATACTAAAATAGTATATGAAATCAGCGATCGTCAGATTGTGCTTACTTCTGCACAAAAAACAGAAGTTGGACAATCGAAAACCATCTCCGGCCGTGTCACTGATTCTTCCGGCGCTCCCCTCCCTGGGGTGACAGTTGTTATTAAAGGCACCGTTAAAGGCACAATTACGGATGTTGACGGTAGTTATTCCCTTCCCAGTGTTCCGGGAGACGGCACACTTGTTTTTTCCTTCGTTGGGATGAAAACCCAGGAAGTTGCCGTGTCCGGGCAATCCATTATTGATGTCGTGCTGGCGGAAGACGCCATTGGTATTGAAGAAGTCGTTGCCATTGGCTATGGTACTGTAAGACGGAAAGATCTTACCGGTTCGGTTGCATCCGTAAGTGGGAATATCTTAAAAGATATTCCGGTAACATCGGCCGCCCAGGCAATTGTGGGAAGAATACCCGGTGTGCAGGTGACAAAAACTGAAGGTTCGCCCGATGCAGATATTAAAATCCGTATCCGTGGAGGTGGTTCCATTACCCAGGATAATTCCCCTTTATATGTTGTTGACGGATTTCCTGTAGATAATATCAACGATATAGCACCAACAGACATCGAATCAATTGATGTTTTAAAAGATGCTTCTTCAACTGCTATATATGGTGCCAGAGGTGCCAATGGTGTTATTCTCATCACTACAAAAGGAGGCTTTGATGGAAAAGGAAAAGTGAGCTACAATATGTACTTCGGAGTGAAAGATATTACCAAAACTCTGGATGTGCTGGATCCATATGAGTACGTTTATTGGCAATATGAAATTGCACCCGATGCAGACTATTTTAGCAGATATTTTGGCGATTTTGGCGATTTTGGATTGTATAAGCAAATGAAAGGGACTGACTGGCAGGATGAAGTTTTTGGAAAAACAGGAACAAGTATGTACCATAACCTGGCCTTTTCCGGAGGTAGCAAAATTTCAAAATATAATATTAGCCTCACCCGGAATGATGAAAAAGAAATCATGATGGGATCGGGTTATGAAAGAACCAATCTGACCGTTAAAACACTTCACAAAATAAACGATTGGTTGACCATAGACTTCAATTCAAGATTATCTGATTATTATTTAAAAGGTGCAGGAACTTCATCGAATAGCCGTTTGGCCCATGCTGTGCAATTCCGCCCCGTGGATGGATTGATTGATTTTGTTGATAGTGACTTAGATGATGGTGACTTTGAAGTCTCAAGTTCTTTTATCCTGAACCCTGTAAAACAGACCAACGACGATTATAAACGTTATAAGAATTTGACGTTTAATTTCAATGGGGCTGCAACAATCCAGTTTTCTAAAAATTTACAATATCGATTTGAGTATGGCTATCAATATGGGGAAAGAACCAACAAACATTTTTACGGTTTAAATACGAGTAACTCTTTACAGTATGGAGAACAACCTCTTGCGTCAATAGAAAAAACGGATATGAAGAGTTACCGGTTAGCAAATGTTTTAACCTATAATAAACGGGATTTTATCCCTGGGAATAATTTAACCATTATGATAGGCGAGGAATTGAATTATTCCAAATCTGAATCAGTTACAAGCTCTGCAAAATATTTCCCCAAATATATAGATGCTGTCAGCGCTTTAAGTATGATGGAACTTGGGACTACAGATCCTATTGAAACTTCTGATAACCCTGCCGCTAAAATAGCATCATTCTTTGGCCGGTTGAATTACGATTATAAAGGGAAATACCTTGCTTCTGCGACTTTCCGTGCTGATGGGTCAAGTAAATTTGCACCGGGAAACCAATGGGGATATTTTCCTTCAGTATCTTCGGCCTGGCGTATTTCCGATGAACAATTTATGAAAGAAACAGAACAGTGGCTGTCCAATCTTAAATTACGGGTCAGCTACGGGCAATCCGGGAATAACAGGATTTCGGATAATGCATGGCGAAAAACTTTTTCTGTTTCAACCGGTAAATTATTTATTGGGAACGAAGATACCCCTACGGCTTACCTCACGCCCAATAGTATTCTTTCCAACCCCGATCTCAAGTGGGAAACAACCGTAACAAGGAACCTGGGGCTTGATTTTGGCTTTTTTAAACAACGGCTGACCGGATCTCTTGAAGCATATAAAAATACAACGAAAGATTTATTGATATCTGCAACCATTCCTTCCAATACCGGATATTCAACACAATGGCAAAACATAGGAGAAACGTCCAATAAAGGATTTGAGATTGTATTGAACGGGGTGATTTGCGACCAAAAAGACCTGAAAGTATCCGTATCGTTTAATATTGGATTTAACAAAAACAAAATTGATAAACTCGGTGAAACCAAACGATGGGAACAAACAGCTGGATGGGCACGTTCTGACGGACCTTCCGGTGATTATTTAATAGAAGAAGGAGGGAAAATAGGATTAATGTACGGTTATGAAACCGAAGGGATGTATTCATTCAATGACTTTGATTATAATGATGGTAGCTACACGTTAAAAGAGGGGATTTCTGATAATTCTGCTTTAATCAATGCTGTTCGGTTTTTGCCAGGGGCACTAAAACTTAAAGACCAGAATGATGATATGGTTGTAAATACCGATGATAAGGTTGTGATTGGAGATGCCAACCCCAAGCATTCCGGTGGGTTTAATCTAACAGCTCAATACAAAATGCTTGATTTCTCAGCTTTCTTCAACTGGGTTTATGGAAATGATATTTACAATGCAAATAAACTTTATTTTACATCTTTCGCATCCGGGAGATATTATAAAAATCTATTGAATATCATGAATTCTGAGAACAGATTTACTTATATCAGTCAGGAAACCGGTGCAGTAGTCAGTGATCCTGCTGAATTACAGGAAATGAATAAGAACTCGACCATATGGTCACCGGCAAATTCTCTTGTCCCATTACATTCATGGGGCATTGAAGATGGCTCTTTTTTACGTTTGAATAATATTACTGTGGGGTATTCTGTGCCAAAGAACCTGTTAAATGAGTTTAGGATAGAGCAATTACGGTTTTATTTTACTGCTTATAATTTATGGACATGGACGAATTATTCAGGATATGACCCGGAAGTCGATACCCAGCGCTCTACGCCGTTGACTCCCGGAATTGATTGGAGTGCATATCCCCGGAGCCGTTCTTTTAATGTTGGACTGAACTTAACCTTTTAATACCTGTTTGTTATGAAAAAATATATTGAAATTCTAGTTCTTATATCAATAATTTTCATGTCATATTCATGTGAAAATTATCTTGAAACGGAATCTAACTCAACATTTACAGAGGAAAACGCATTTTCGAACCTTGATTTTGCGACAAAAGAAGTACTGGGCATTTATAGTAACTTTACCTCGGTAGATTTATATGATTATTTTCTGGGATTGTATTTTAAATGTGATAATGATATCGAGTGTGTTTTAGGGGCCAATGATGGCGGAAAATATTCATTGGCACATTATGCTGTTGATGAAGGGACTTCCTATTTGGAAGAACCATGGAACTTGTTGTATCAGTCTATTGAAAGGGCCAATATTTGTATCGATAATTTACCCGGCAGCCCGATTTGGGAGGGCGAGTATGAAAATGAGGCTCGTCAATTATACGGGGAAGCTGTTACTTTGAGGGCATTATGTTATTACGAACTGGTTTCTTTATGGGGAGATGTTCCTTTCCAGATAAAGTCCACCCAGGCCGGGGATGATTATTATCTTCCTAAAACCGGCAGGGACTCCATATATGAATACCTGATTCAGGATTTAAAAGATGTAGAGGATTATGTCCCCTGGATGACTGAAACCCAGACGGCTGAAAGGGTAAATAAAGGATTTGTAAAAGGGCTAAGGGCACGGATGGCTTTGGCCTATGCCGGTTACTCGCTCCGTAACGGAACCCATGAAACCCGTCGCGGACGATATTGGGAAGATTATTACAAAATTGCCAATCAGGAATGTCTTGAAATAATGAATGCAGGCAAACATCAGTTAAATCCTGATTTTGAAAATATTTTTAAGACGCTTCACGCTTATTCTCAGGATTTAGCTTATCACGAAGTTTTTTTTGAAATTGCCTTTGGACGGTTAATAAGCGGCCGTGTGGGCCAGTCGATCGGGATGAGGTTCACAACCAGCCCAGCGGAACCTAAATATGGGAGGGCTGCCGGTGAAATTAGGATTCCCCCTACATATTTCTATTCTTTTGATACGGAAGATATAAGAAGAAATGTATCTATTGAATTATATGACTACAATGATGCCGGGTTTCCCAGCCAGCAAAGACTTGTTGGCCGGACTAATTTTACCCCATGCAAATGGCGCAGGTCCTGGATTACCCCTTCCATGGGCGGGGATCAGAAAAGCGCTACTTATACAGGGGTAAACTGGCCGTTAATGCGCTATGCCGATATTGTGTTGATGTTTGCGGAATCTGAGAATGAAATAAACGGCCCTACCCAGGCTGCAAAAGAGGCACTGTCGCTTATCCGGCAGAGAGCATTCCCCAAAGAATTATGGTCTTCAAAAGTGGTTAACTATGTCGATTCGGTTTCTACCAGCAAAGAAAGTTTCTTTAATGCCATTGTTGATGAAAGGGGATGGGAATTTGGCGGTGAAATGTTGCGTAAATATGATCTTGTACGATGGAATTTACTGGGAGAAAAGATTCGGATAATGGAAGAAGGATGTAAAAAAATTATCAATGACGATCCAGAATATGCCAATGTACCGGAGTATATCTTTTGGAAGTACGAGGATGATAATGAAACAATGGATATTTTAAATCCTGATTATCGTTTACCTGAAACTTCTATTGAAAGTTATACCCGTAGCACATGGCTCCCACGCTTGTCTGACAGCCAAAAAGCGAGTTTTATCACGAACTTTGAACGCGTGGCAAATGGTTATGATGAGGCAAAAAATAACCATTTATATCCCATTGCCGCAGATATTATTTCTGCAAGTAATGGACTATTAAATAATGACCAAATTCCTTAATCTGATATTTTTGATTGTGATATATGAATGTTTAATGAGTAAAGAATAATAAAATGAAACTAAAATATAGTATTTTAAAATCCATCGTATTGTTAACGCTCCCTTTATTAATGTTTTCATGCGATGATGACGATAATACATTGAATGATGTCCCTGATCAATTATTCAGGCCGATCCTGCTTTCCGCAACTATTAATAACGGGAATGAGGTCACCTTGTCCTGGATTCCTATTGCGAATGCTTCCAGCTTACTGGAAATAAGCAGGGATACTTTTTTATTTCAGAACGAACTGCAAACTTTTTCACTTGATGGGGTATCTCAATATACCATCAAAGATTTATGGAGCAATTCCACATATTCAGCCCGGATCAAGGCGGTAAGCAAAGACAGTAATATTAAAGATTCGGAATTTGACCAGATGGGATTTACAACACAAACCGAAAATATCTTTTATGCAGTTACTGATGATCAAATCGGGACCGATTATGTATTGTTGAAATGGGATAACAGTAAAAATGTATCTCAACTGGTACTGTCAGCAGATGGGGGGACTGAAACAACTATTGCCTTATCGGAATCAGATATATCCGGAGGGCAAAAGCTTGTTGAAGGGTTGAATCCGGACACGGAATATGTATTTAAAATCTATCTGGGGGAAATGTTAAGAGGAACCATATCTGTAAAAACACAGGCACAGCCCTGATGATGATTTTTCTGATACAGATCATTAAAAAATAGCAATTAGAAGGAAGAGGGATTCAGATATTTAAATGAACCTAAGGTTTTTCGTGGGGCAATTAATCGCCCTCTTCCTAATCAAATAAAAAAATACAAACAAAAAGTTAATCAGGTGAAAAGACTATTTCTGATCGTAATAACAATAACTGCTGTATTTGCAAAAACACGGGGACAAGAATCAATAAACTCGCTTTTTGAGGATAAACAATTTATACGTTCCGAAAAAGGAAGTGACAGTGTCTTTTTCACATCAAAAACGGTGGATTTTCTTCAAATTAATTCTTCCATAACCGACAGTGTCAAATTTGCTATTGTCGTTTATAAACCAGAAAAACCTTCGCCCATATTATTGATCTCGCACGGATGGCATCAATCAGTCAAACCGCCGAAGGAAGATTCTGAAAACCCCAATGAAAGCTTTCTTACGGTACAGGTCGACATGAGGGGACGTAAGTATTCAACCGGAAAGCCGGATTGCAACGGATATGAATTATATGATTTCTACGATGCCTACAAGTATGTGGTCAGAAATTATAAACCATTCATTTCAGATACCAATCAGGTTTATTATTATGGCAGCAGTGGTGGCGGTGGCAACGGGTATGCGATACTTGGGAAGTTCCCCGACCTGTTTTGCAGTGCCGTGGTCAGTTGTGGGATAAGCGATTATGCAGCATGGTTTAACGGCGACAGCATTGGAGAGTTCAGGGATGAAATGATCCCCTGGATAGGCTGTACTCCTGAACAAAACCCCGAAGCTTATCAGTCCCGAAGTGGTATAACAACAGTAAGCAATCTTTTAACTCCGGTTACCATTACTCATGGAGAGACCGATGTCAGGGTACCCGTGACCCATGCCCGTAATTTCTATAATCAGGCGGTTGCCCTCGATAAAGATGTACGCTATCTTGAATTTAAAAATGTAGGAACACGCATGCACTGGGGAAACATGACAGCGGCCCAGGAAAAAGAAAAACAGGATTTCCAGCAGACAGGGTTGGAAAAGAAAGGCCCTCCGGTATTGCCGAATGAAGGTGTGTTTGTTGTTGCAGGATACCTGGTCACCAAAAATTTCTCTGTTTTTTTAGATTCAATAGATTCCGTTGGGAAAATCAAATACAACATCAAAAAGAAAGAAATTGAATTCATAAATGGCCATGGAACCATAATCTGGCATTAAAACTTTAAAACAAATAACAAACTAAAATGAAAAAGATAATTATTCCTGTTTTTTTGATAATAAGTTCATACTTAAGCGGATATTCGCAAGCAGACATTTATCCTGTTATGCCGGGAACCAACTTAAATCCTGATTTTTCGGTCAGGATTAATGACGGAAATGGTTTTAAAGAAGTGCCTGTACAGGATATCGTAGATGTATGTTTTGTCCATTTTGCCCTGAAAGGGAATGTACAAATTGAGATTACAGTGGCCCAGCCCATAGAAACATACCGGATAGGGCCGGAAAATCTGGGCATCGTCCCGGTTGTAAAGAAAAATAAAATGACTTTTGAATTAACCGGTCCGGCAAAAGCTATTGTGCTTATAAATGAAGGGGCCGGTAACCATAACACCGGCCTGGATGGTTTGTGCATCCTGGCAGATGTGCCGGAAGTTGATGCCCCAAAATTAACGGACCCAGATGTGATTAATATAGCAAAGTACAACGTAGATCCTACCGGAAATACTGTTGAAACCAAGCGGATACAGCAGATCTTTGACGATTATGACGGCATGGGGAAAACAATTTATTTCCCTCCCGGAATCTATCAATCTGGAATGCTGCATGTGCGAAACAACCAATCGCTTTATCTGGCCCCGGGGGCTGTAATCCTGGGTTCACCGGATTATGGGGATTATGCCCGGATTGCCGATGAAGGGAGCGGGAACGAGAAATATCTGCTTGGTTCATGGAAATCTAATAATATAAAGGTCTTTGGGCGGGGTATTGTCAATGGAAATGGAACTGCCTTACGGCTTCAGGACCCTTCAGGCGCGAAATTTAAAACGCATAATATCCAGTTCCAGGGCAGCAGAAATGTACATATTGAAGGTATTATTTCACTGGATGCAGCTTCCTGGAACATGGAAATGATCCATTGCGACAGTGTTGTCATAAAAAACAGTAAACTGATGAGCGATTTACGGTACTACGAAGGTGCCATGCCCAATACCGATGGCATTGATATCAATAAATGCCGGCATGTGCTGGTGGATGATTGCCTGGTTTGGGCGGGTGACGACGCCATTACTCCCAAGCAGGACCGGACCTATGAAAATATATTTCCTTACAGGGATATGTGCGGTCATATATACCGGAACATAATCGTTTATTCCCGTAAATGTGCGGTTAAAATCGGAGATGAAACCATGGACAAGGAGCATGAAATACATGACATGCTGTTTGAAAATTTTGATGTTGTCCTGGCTGACCGGGTGTGTTGCATCTGGTCAAAGGATGGGGCTTTAATCCGCGATATTACCTTCAGGGATTTCCGGATCGAAGAATTATATACCGAATACCAGTCCCACATTCATTGCCGGATTAATGATGAAGGCAACTCAATCCGGGATATAAATTTTGTAAATATCAGCGCAAAGAAACCTGCCCCTAAAGGCAGCTCTTTCATTGGCAACAACCTGGGCAGTACAATAAACGGGAAACGGGTTCAATACTATAATATTCGTTTTTCAAATTACACAATTGGAGGAAAGAAGGTGCTTGACTTGAACGGCCCGAATGCAAATTTTCAATTAAAGAACAGCACGGCTGGGGCAGATCCAACAGCCTTTTCTTTTAATTAAGGAGACTCAATATTTTAAACCTGACGTGAACGAAGTTATACATGCAGGAAACCCAAAGAAAAATATAAGATTGAATGAATGCGAAAACCAAAATTGCGAGTTTCTTCAATTCACGGCAAGTTTCATTTTTTAAAACCCGTCAGGTAATGATCGTTTAAATTAATTATATCAGAATAAATCAATGTTATATGAAATCTAAATCAGGCACAAAAAATCGATTATTTTTTTCTATACTTATCATCTTTACCTGCATATTTCCTGCCCGTGCGAAAGTATATGATATCACTGAGTTTGGGGCGAAAGGCGACTCCGTAACCCTGAATTCACAGGCAATTCAGCAAGCAATTGACGAATGTGCCGCAAATGGGGGCGGGATTGTTTATTTTCCGGCAGGAAAATATTTATCCGGGACAATCTGGCTTCAGAATAATATTCATCTTTACCTGGAGCAGGGGGCAACTTTGATCGCGACAACCGATGTAACACAGTTTCCCCTGCAAAAATCTCAAATGGCTTCGCTAAGGCCCGATTCTTATAGCCTTATCTATGCCGAAGGGAAGACCAATATAACAATCTCAGGGAATGGAACGATCAATGGGCAGGGAAATCTGGCGCCATACCATATTTTGCATCAAGATCAGGATGCCGGCGTTGTGCGCCCGAAAGTGATTTGTATGATTGAATGTAAAAATGTTAACGTCAAAGATATAACTTTGAAAAATTCGGCCTCGTGGATGCAGCACTATCTGGCTTGCGAAGATGTATTAATTGATGGGATTACGGTGTCTAACCGTTACTCAAGTGTGAACAATGACGGAATTGATATTGATTGCTGTAAAAACGTGTGCATAGCCAATTGCAATATCAACAGCGAGGACGATTGTATCGTATTGAAAAGCACTTCAAGCAAAATTTGTGAAAATGTTACAATTACAAATTGTGTTTTGACCAGCCATTGCAACGCGTTAAAATGCGGGACGGAATCAAACGGCGGGTTTCGAAACATTTCAATTTCCAATTGTGTGATTTATGACACATATTTAACCGGAATTGCCCTCGAAATTGTAGATGGAGGGATCATGGACCTTGTAAATATTAATAACATTACCATGCACCGGGTAAACAATCCAATCTTCATCAAGCTCGGGAACAGGGCACGGCCCTATAGTGAAAACATACCGGTAACAGACATTGGCGAAATGAGGAATATTCAGATTAGCAATATTCAGGCCAATGAAGTTGGAGAATTTATAGAAACTCCCGACTTGGATTTTTCCCATCATAATGCACGCCCGAAAGCGGCAGCTGTCTTTATAACCGGATTAGCAGAAAAGGATATTCAGAACATCAGCCTGGAGAATTTCTTTATCAACTATAAAGGAGGCGGGACCCGGGAAGATGCGTTGGTCGAAGTTCCCGAAAACCCACAGGCATATCCCGAATATTCATCTTATGGAGATATCAGGCCTGCGTATGGCTTTTATTGCCGGAATATAACAAAGCTGACACTAAAAAATATTCATCTGACATTTGAAAAAGAAGATTACCGTCCTGCATATATCTTCGATCAGGTAGATTATCTTTTTTTGGATAATATCAGTGGAGAAAAAATTAAGAATAATGATCAGCCGGTCATAAAAATAGTCAGAAGTAAGAACTCATATGTAATGCTAAATCCATTGTTAATGATCAAAGGGGATATTAAAACTGAACGGTGTCCCAAATTAATAATAGAATAAGTGTGCATTTACATCTAAAAACGCAGATAAAAGGACACTTTCTGAAACAGTGTCAAGACAAACTCCTTTTGTCGACCTGGATAAATTTGCAGCCTAATTTTGGGAGTGTAATCTAAACTCTGTCTGGTAATTTTCTTTCATTCAAATTTATTTAATAAAATATTTTGGACACACTCAATCAGAGAGGGATACTGATGCCCCGGGACACAGAAAGAATGCTGGAGATAAATGACAGGAAGATTGAAGTTATCCCTGTATGGAAATGGCCGCTAAGTCTGTAAATAAATGTGGCTTTTACAATTTCAAAACCCACTGGCATTCGTTGTTTATGTCGTACGAAACCGCCTGAAACCGGTAGGCCGGATAGTTTTCTGTAAATTTCTATTTTGAAATTGAGTTTAAATTCCGGCAGTTCATTTTTACCTCATAAGCCAATCCTTCGTTAAAAGATGTGGTGACAACGAAATCTATCTCTTTTTTGTCGGCGGTCCTCCAAAATTTTATATTGTCTTTGTCAAAAAGATATGTCAGGCGTTTATGCACATAATTTTCCAGTAACTGGCCCTGATCCTCCCTGTTTTTAAAATCATAATAGCGGTTTAACGCACAATTCCTCATGCCTGTATCCTTAAAATAGACTTTGGGCATTTTTGTAAGCTCCTTTCTGAGGTTGGAATAGAACGGTTTAACCAGTTCGATATGAAAAGAATTTTGAAGGACATACAGGTAATTGTCAATCGTTTTGTTATCCACACCAATAGTATTTGCCAGCTCGTTGCGGTTAACCAGATTTCCGGTTTGCCCTGCCAGCAGCGTTAAAAGCATATAAAATTTGTCGCGGTAACTGATGCCTGCTTCGTCGATATCTTTTTTCAGAAATGCATTTTTTAGCTCTTTCAGCAAAAGTGCCCGTTCATTTTTATCTTTTTCAAGAGCAATTTCAGGGTAACCTCCAAAAATCAGGTAGTCATTGAACTGTTCCATCAGCTCCCGTTTTGCCGGAGATATATACTCCTTTTGTAACCTGATCTTCTCAAGTTCGGGTTGCAGATGAGTAAATCCGTTAAATTGAAGCCATTCATCGAATGACAGGGTTTGCAATTCAAAAACCCTTTTTCTGCCTGCAAGTGAATCCTTAAATTTATCGTCGATATAAAAGGGATACTTTGCCTTGGTGAAAATGGGGATATGTTTACTTTCCCCCGTTATTTTTTAAATCATTCAGGCAGTTTTGATCCAGCGACGGGATTTTCCCCCCGGTTAAAAAGTTAATAACCGGGCCGCTGTGTTCGGCAGCCCAATACATCAGGCAATCCTGATTGTCGCAATGCTTTCCATGCGTTATGTCCTGATGGTTTACAACCATTCCTGTCCCGTTATTGACCAGGCCCAGGATATGGCCGAACTCATGTTCCGTGACTGTTGTTTCCAGTACCGGTGTGGACGGTTGCCCGCGTCCCCCGCTGAATTCCCTGACCGTTTTTTCGAAAATAATCATGGAGGCAGGGGCGTACGCGATGCCAAGCACTTTTGAGTCGCCCTCGTTTTCAGCGTAATCCGCATCGGCAAAGAAAAACCATGCTGTCAGTTTTTTTTCTTCCGGATCAGAAAAGAGCGTTCGGTATTCCTGTTCAATTTTTTTTATATCATCGAGCGAATACGCGGCTTTGCCCGGCGAGGGAATTGAAGCGGGGACCAACCCGATCCCACCGTTCTTGTTCAACCGGGATTCCAGAAATGCCTTGAGATTGTTGAGCGCCTCATCCGTTGGTTCGTATCCCTGCACACTGGCTACTTCCACGATTAACCGGTCGTAATTTTCCCCTGAAAGAAAGTCATTGGGTTTTATCACAACTTTATTCGGTATCCGATCATCCGGGTCGGGTAACGAAGGGTGATCCCGTCCGCAGCGGAAAAAAAGAATTGTTCCAACTCCCAGTATCAGAAAGAATTTGAATAACTGCTTCATTTTTTTGGATCTCTGTTTTTTACCTTTTGCTGCTAACCGGCAACAAATTCATTTCAAAAGTAAAAAAACAGAAACATTGAGGTTAAATTTTTTAAACCAAAGCAACTAAAATTTCAACCAACAACCTGTTTCATTCAATTGTTATTGGTTGAACCGTCCTGTTGTTTGTTGAATTCATTCTGCCGTTCGATGAAGAAAATTCTTACGATAAACCGATTTGAATTATTTTTAAGCCGTAAAAAAAAAAATAGTTATGAGAAGAATTATTTTTAGTGGTATTTTCTTAATCTTTCTTGCACAGGGCGCTTTTGCGCAGAATCCCGGGATACAACTTACACCCGAAGAACGCGCCCAAATGCAAACGGAATGGATGAAAGAAAACCTACAGTTACACGATTCGCAACTGGTGAAAATTGAGGCCCTGAACCTGGAATATGCGCTGAAGATGGAAAAAGTAAAAAGTATACAGGGAAGGATAAGCCAGCTAAAAGAGGCCAGGAAGATATCGGAAGAAAAGGATGGGAAGCTCAAACAAATTATGGATGAGGGCCAGTTAGATACCTACCTGGAAAAAAGGAAAGAATTGCGAAAGAAAATGGGCGAAATGCGAAAAGAGCAATAACACAGGAAAATCAATTTGGTAAATATAAATAATTCAATATTAAACAATTAAAACAGGATGAAATGAAAACGAAACAATTAAGTATAGTTTTAATAATGATTTTTTTAATTGGTTCCGGTTACGGTTCTTTTGCCCAGCGAAGGGTAGTAAATACGCCCCGCCGGACAGTAGTGCAAGGCCCCCGCGGCACAGTTGTTTACCGGAAAGCCCCGCCGGTAGTGAAACCTGTACGGAGGCTGCCTGCAAAAGCGGCTGTGGTTCATTACCACAATCACCCCTATTATTACCATGGCGGGGTGTTTTATGTTGCCCGCAGCGGCTCTTATGTGAGGGTTGTCCCGCCGGTTGGGATAAGGGTTGCCGTCCTTCCGGCTGGTTACGTGCGGTTAGTAGTTGGCCCTTCGGTTTTCTTTTATGCCGGCGGAATTTTTTATGTCGAAGATCTATCCTCTGGTGAGTATGTTGTGGCAGATCCCCCTGTTGGTGCGATAGTCAGCCAATTACCTTCCGGCGCAGCCGAGGTGGAAATCGATGGAAAACCCTATATGGAATATAACGGCATCATTTACAAACCGGTAACGATTGAAAAACCGGGATACGAAGTGGTGGGGAAACTTGATGAATGAGAAACATATCAGAGATATATCCAACTGTCGGGACTTTTGAGGGGGTTAATCTGAATGAACATAAATTATTGGAACATGGTTATTTGGTGGTTTTAGATAATGACAAAAATTTTTATGGCATCTTAACGCCAAATGATATAGTTGAACGCCCTCAAAAACATGCCCATTGAATAAAAACAACCATTATATAATTGCAGGAGGGGTAGTTGCGGGTAAATCATGGGCCCCGGCCATTCAATGATGTCTGTTGAATTGCTGTCATTCTTATTGAATATTAAAATCAAACAACTCAGTGCAGAAGAACCCCCTGCACTGAGTTAAGTTGTTAAAGGCTGATGGAATAAAAACCTGATTTTTGAAGTTCAAAGCCGTATAAGATCCCGTTTTCAACCACACCAAATCCCTGCGGTAATTTTTGTTTATCTACTTTAAACTTTTTTAACGAGAAACCACAAGCAAACATTTTTACATTGGTTTGTTTTGCCAATTCAAGAAAAGGCTTCATTTTTTCTTTATTTACCAAGTCAGTTACTGCTTTGCCACAAATAACAACGTGAAACGAACCATATTTTTCGGGGTTTTGAAGTGCAAGTTCTTTTGCTGCTAAAATTATGGGGTTTAATTGTTCTGTATTTCGTGTCAAAACAAAATAATTGTTCTTATCACTTGTCATTAAATCTTGTGCAAATACACGGTTGCTTTCTACAATGCTAAAAAGCATTACTGTTAAAACCATTAACTTTTTCATTTTATTGAAGTTTTGAATTTGAAATTATTCAGACTAAAAAATAGTAACCCTCCTAATAACCCTATATTTTTAAATAACGGGCCCAATGTATTTATTTGTCCTACCTGAATGGTCAGTGTAATTGGGATTAATACTGCTATTAATGCCATAGCTGCATATTTGGTTTTAAATCCGATTAAAAGAAATATACCTGAAAAAAACATTACCATTCCTGAAACAATAACCGAAATTTCAGGCGTACCCAACATATTGGCTAAAAAGCTGAATTTGGCTTGCTCAATACGTGCAACAGTCTTTTCAAGTTGAAAAAAGTGGTTAAGGCTTGCAACAATAAAAATCAAACTCAACATTATTCTTAAGATAACAATTGATGTTCGACTTACTTCTAATCTATTTTGTGTTTTCATTTTGAATATTTATTTAGTGAAAATGATAGTTTGTTCCGGGTAATTGAGACAATACATTGTCTCCTAAATCCAGGGCTATGGCTCTTCCGTCTTTTTTGGGGGCTATGGTACCTTTTACTGATAAATACTCTTCAAGCACATCATGAATGGTGTAATCTTTAATTTCTGTATCTGTGGTGTTTGGCATTCTGCAAAGCATGTGGTCGGGTTCCCCTTCTAATAATATCATTGAAATGTTGCGCACCATTTTTTTTATTTTTCTTAATTTCTTTTAAAAGATTTTTATCGTATTTCCTCGTTCTGTATCCTATATCCAGATTTGACTTATCTGCTGAGATTGTTAAATTATTTTTATTTTACAAAGAAAGGGAGTCACAATAAACTCATCCGTAAATCTTTACAGAAAGAGAAATATCCACCAACAGTTTTTGGAAAAACAAACTTTGGTTAAGTTCTATACATTGCCGACAAAAATTAGAAGAGAATATTACAGGTGGTACTTTAAATTTTGATACAAAATATACAGGGGGATTTCAGAAAGTGATGAATCGTGTTTACTATATGTATTTGATTGGGGTTGAAACTTTGATTAATCGCTATAAAAATTGACGCAATAAGAGGCGAATTAAAATTAACTTCTTTTTTAGGGGTATTTTCTGATACAATTAATTCAACAATGCCTGTATTGCAAGCATTAGTGCATACCCTTGCCGATTTACTTTTATTGATAACCGTAGTTCTTTCAAGGTTTAAAGCATCTTCAACAGAATTTCGGACGGAGCACGGCGACAATAATAACAAACTGCTGAAAAATGCAAGTTGTAAAATGGTTATTATATTTATATATATTCTGCTAAAACCCATTGGGCGAACTTAGGAACAAATTCAAAGCAGGTTGTTATTTATTTGTTAAATAATCAAAACAATAATTAACAAAGTAAAAATAGCGGAAGTATAAAAAATGATTAAACAAGCAATATAAATATCGTTGTCCGTAATTTGTCTTTGGTTTTTTCCAATATAAGGTTTATATACCAAAATTCCATGATATAAATTTGCACCTCCAGAGCGGCAATAGTGATATATAGTGTAAAGGATTGAAACTTCCTATGGGTTCCGCCCGAAGAAGAGTGCGCACGATGCCATCCGAAAGATTAAGGAGAACCTGTTTGCAGGTTATCAGTTTATTTACGATGCTGACCTGTCAAAATATTTTGACACAATACCGCATGACAAACTGATGAAGGTTGTATCTCAGCGGCTTGCAGACAAGAGTATCCTGAGATTGATTCGCTTATGGTTGCGCAGTCCGGTACAACAACCGGACGGACAACTGGAAAAAAGCAGGATAGGGGCGCCACAGGGAGGGGTAATATTCCCGCTTCTGGCCAACATTTACCTGAATGTATTTGATGAGATAATCAACAATCCTGACGGTGTTTATGCAAAGGAAGATATCCGTATTGTTCGGTATGCAGACGATTTTGTGTTAATAAAAACAAAGCATTACCCACCAAAGATTCTTCGGCGCATGAACAACACTCTATCCAGAATGGGACTAACGATTAACCAGAAGAAGACCAAACTGCTGCACATCAGTAAAAGCAGTTTTTGTTTTCTGGGATTCGAATTTCGTATGGTACAATCAAAATTTAAGTGGAACACCAAACGCTACACCAATATCCGGCCAAGTATGGCATCGCGGTCACAGCTATATGCAAGAATCAGCGAATGCCTGAAAATCCGGCGGCATTGGAAAATAAAGCCGGTGGTTTATAAGTTAAACGAGATTTTGATAGGATGGCTGAATTATTACAGCATTACTAAAGTAACGCACATATGGGACACGGTAAGCCAGATAAAATGGCACCTGGACTATAAGTTGTACAAATGGCTGAAAAGTAAAGGACGGAAAGCACATAAAGCGCTTCGCCAGCGCCCTTTTTATAATCTGGTAAAATACAAGAATTTGCTGGATATTGAAAAATATGCAAGCTTGAAGTTCCATGCGAAAGCTACAGGAAGAACTTTATCGGTAAGCCGTATGAGCGAATAGTTCACGTACGGTTTGATGCAGGGGGCACTGATAGTTTATCCGCAATTTGTATCTTTAGGTACAAAAAAGGGGGTAGGCTATCAGGCTCTACTCTACGCAACAAGGTGAAAAAAATAATTACTCGTAAAAAAGTTACTACTAAATTGAAAGAATTTATTTTGTTTTTCCCCTCCCGCTTTTGCCCTTTTGGGGCAATTTGAAAGCTCACCGCACAAATAGCACATTTGGTTTTTTGCCGCCCCTAAAAAAAATCGACCCAAAAAAACCAAAAGAGCTATTTCTTGCCACTTCAAAAATAGGCATCAACTAATTTTGACATTACAATAAAATGTATTTCATTTGTACATCAAAACGAATATAGTCAAATATTATAAAATAGTATAATATGGCAATTGAAGATACAAGAGATAAAATTTTGAGTGTTGCTAATAAATTGTTTAGCCGATTTGGATTTCATAAAACATCTATGGACGAAATTGCAAAAATTGCCAGGAAAGCAAAAGGTTCTTTATATTATCACTTTGCAAGCAAAGAAGATTTATTTAAGGAAGTTGTTTCAACGGAACTAATTAACTTAAAAAGTCAGTTATCAATAATTATTGACGATACTGATTTAAGTGCTTCCGGGAAGATGAAAAAATATTTGATTAAAAGAATGGAGGTTTTAAATGATGCAGCAAATTATCACGAAACTTTAAAAGCAGACTTTTTTGAGCATTTTCATTTTATTGATGATTTAAGAAACGAACTTGACGAATTGGAAAAAGAAAACCTGAAAAAGATAATCAACCAAGGTGTTGAGACAGGTGAATTTATGCCCATTGCAGATATGGAAGTTTTACTGGATGTTTTTATTATGGTAATGAAAGGACTTGAAATACCATTCTTCTTACAGGACAAATACACAAAATATGCTCCTCATTTTGAGGGTTTAATGAGCATATTAACAAAGGGATTAGCGCAATAATTTTTTTCGTCAATACTGACCAAAAAACAATATTAGTATAAATAATAAAACAAATAGATTATGAACAGGCTTGCAGAAAGCATAGAAAAATTTAAATGGCTTATAATTATAGCCGTTTTAGGATTAACTGTATTCTTCAGTTATGAGGCAAAAGATTTGCATATAAACTCTGATATAATAAGCTCTTTGCCCGATGACGACCCTGCTGCCCGGTTGTACAAGGAGATAGGCACACAGTTTGGCGGAAACGATATGGGAATGATTGTTATAGAAACCGATGATGTTTTTAAAGCAGAAGTCATTCAGCATATAAAACAAATTACCGATAGCATAAAATATACCAATGGCGTTTCAACCGTTACAAGTTTAACCAATATTCTCGACATCAAAAGTTCTGAATGGGGTATTGAAATTGGCAAGCTGGTGGATGAATATGATTTGCCCGTTGAGCAATCGCAATTAGACAGCCTGAAAAACTATGTTTTTTCTAAAGAAATGTATAGGGGAGCTATTGTTTCAGAGGATGGAACGGCAACCGCAATAATGTTTACACTTCTCCCCGAGGGAGATAAACAGGCTGTTGCAAAAGAAATTAAGGATAAAATTGAAGCATTGGATTTGCCCGAAACGCTTTACTTTGGCGGTCTCCCCATGATGATGAACGACATTAACGATTTGATTGTTGCGGATATGGTTTGGCTTATCCCCATCGTTTTCATCGTAATAGCCATTATTTTATTGTTGAGTTTCAAATCTTTTAGAGGGGTATTGTTGCCGTTGCTCACGGCAGGCCTGGCCGTTATATGGACAATAGGGTTAATGACAGTAACCGGATATGAGCTGACCATTATTTCAAATATAATTCCTGTTGTGTTGCTTGCTGTAGGAAGTGCTTATACAATTCATGTGCTCAATAGTATTAACCACAATAAACTTGCCGACAGAAAAAAGGCATTAATTCAATCACTTGGATATATCCTGGTTCCTGTAATACTTGCAGCAGTAACCACGGCCATAGGTTTCGTATCGTTTGTTTTTGGGGCATACCTCACCATGATAAAAGATTTCGGGATATTTACTGCGGTGGGTACACTAATCGCATTAATGCTATCAGTGTTTTTTGTTCCCGCACTTATATCGGGTTTATCAATGTACAGCAAAAAAATCGTAACCGAAAATAAAGAAAAGCAAACCATATTAACCCACAAAATTTTGCTGCCCTTAGTAAATTTTCTGTTTAAACATCCCAAATATACACTTACAGGTTGGGGAGTTCTGCTAATGTTATGCATTGGTGGCATAACGTTGATAAAAACCAGCGTTAACATGGCCGATTATTTTAAGAAAGATAATCCTACAAGGGTTGCAGAAGATGTTATGCAGAAAAAATTTGGTGGCTCGTTACCGGTATTTGTTGTTTTTGACGGAGATATGCAAAGTCCAGAGGTGCTGAAGATGATGATTAGTACCGAACATTTCATGAAGGAAGACCCAAATATTGAAATAACACAGTCGGTAGCAGACTTGATTGAACAAATGAACGATGCCATGGGCGAGGGTAAAAAAATTCCCGACGACAAGGCAAAAATTGAACAATTATGGTTTCTGCTCGATGGGCAGGAAGTTATGCCCCAACTCGTGAACAATGACCTATCAAAAGGAATTATCCAATCGAAATTTGCATCGGTTGATAGTAAAGAACTTGAGGTGTTTACCGCAAAAATGAACCGGTTCATCGAGGATAACCCTAACGAACATTGTAAAATTGAATTGACTGGTATGCCGTCTGTGTATGTTAAGCTCAACAGTAGTTTGATAAATAGCCAGTATAACAGTTTGTTGATAGCCATTATTATGGTTGTACTTATTGTGGGCTTGATTTTACGTTCCGGGACAAAAGGGATTTTTGCCGCCATACCCGTTGTTGCCACTATTATTGTGTTATTCGGGTTTATGGGTATAACCGGCATCCCCCTTGATATTGCTACCGTACTTGTGGCCAGCATTGCTTTGGGTATCGGCATCGATTATTCTATCCATGTAATTACGGGTTTCAATAAGCATTTGACAACTCACGGAGATGCTGAAAAAGCTATAGAAGAAACCATATTGCTTAGTGGGAAAGCTGTAATTATCAATGTTATATCGGTATCAGCAGGATTTTTGGTGCTTCTTTTTTCACAAATCGTACCCTTGCAAAATTTCGGCTTACTGGTTGCCATAAGCATGATTGGCTCCGGATTTGGCGCTTTAACGCTATTACCGGTTATTTTAATCCTTGTGAACCGAAAACATAAAATAATAGCAAATAATCATTAACAATTAAAAATAAATAGTATGAAATCAAGAATTCAAACAGCGGTAATAACCGCCATTATCGTAGCAGGAGGTGTTTTTTCTGCAAATGCGCAAGACGCAAGTACCATCCTTAAAAAAATGGACGATGTAATGTACTCGCCCAAAGACATGACAGGGAATAATAAAATTATCCTGATTGACAAAAACGGGAAAGAGGAAATCCGTGAAGCCACTGTACAACAGAAAGGCAACGATAAACGCATGTTTCGATTCACCTCACCGGCATCGCAGGCAGGAATATCCGTTTTATCGTTACCAAACGATGTGATGTATTTGTATTTACCTGCATTTGGCAAAGAAAGACGAATTGCGACCAGCGCAAAAAATCAAAACTTTGCCGGTACCGACTTCTCTTATGATGACATGGAATCTGTATTATACTCAGTGAAATACACGCCAAAATTACTAAAAACCGAAACGGATGTTTTTGTACTTGAACTTACCCCACTGAACCGTTCCGACTATTCTAAAGTAATGGTACAGGTAAATAAAACAGATTATTATCCTGAATTAATGGAGTATTACGACAAAGGCAATACAAAAGTAAAAGAAGCCAAATACTCTTTCAAAAAAATTGGTAATTACTGGAATGCCTCTGAAATTGAAATGACCGATTTGAAAAAGAACCATAAAACTAAAATGTTAATGTCGGATGTGAAATATGACACGGGGTTGACAGACGATGATTTTACTGTCAGAAAATTAAAGCAATAATAAAATTTCAATATCGGTTTACGCAAAATGAATCACCAGGAAATAAAAAAAAATAGTAACAAAAATTGTGTCAAGAAAATTGAAAATTTCAATGGATGAAATGAGCCCTGACTCTACTTTGAGAGACTTAGGAGCCGACAGCCTTGATGAACTTGAAGTAATTCTTGAACTTGACCAGAAACTTGATATGACCCTTCCCGACGAGATACGCCAGAGCTGCAAACCGTCGGAAATCTGTGCAAGTTTATTGAAAAAAGATTTGAGTCGTAATCAACAAAACGTTATTTCTATGAAAGAAAAACTAAAAAATATCTTTTTTAAATTCTGGTACTGGTATTTAAATTTTATTGATAAAAATGAAGATATTATTTTCATGAACTATGGTTATTCAAAAGACAATAATAAAATTGAACTTGAAGAAACTGATGAAAAGAATAGGTATTCAATACAACTTTATCATTTGGTTGCAACAGGTGTAAATATTAAAGGAAAAGATATTTTGGAAGTAGGTTGTGGGCGTGGTGGTGGCTTATCGTATATAAATCGTTATTTGTCACCAAACTTTGTAACCGGTGTTGATTTGAATAAAAAAGCAATAAACTTTTGTAATAAAAAATATTCAACAGACAGAATTAAATTTTTACAGGCAAATGCACAAAAACTAAACTTCCAAAAAGATTCATTTGATGCAGTAATAAATATTGAGTCTTCACACCGCTATTCTCGTATAGATTTATTCATAGATGAAGTATATCGTATTTTGAAACCCGGTGGTTTTTTCCTCTTTGCTGATTTTGGGGATAATATGGAGATTGAAAAACTTAAAACTCAGTTTGTGAAGTCAGATTTGAAAATAGTCAGATTTGAAAATATTACCGATAATGTTATTGAAGCATTGAAATTAGCTACACCAGATAGAGAAGAATTAATAAGAGAGATATTACCTAAGTTCTTTCAAAATTTGGGACGAAATTTTGCTGCATTGGAAGGGTCTTCAACATATAACTCCTTTTTAACTAAACAATTTGAGTATGTTTTTTATGTATTAAAGAAATAGCTATTTACTTACAATTGAATAACAATAATAATATAACATGAAAGCTATTTGCAAATATATTCTTACAGGTATTATAGGCTGGAAAATAAAAGGTGAATTTCCTGATATTAAAAAGTCTGTCATAATATTTGCACCACATACAAGTTACTGGGATGGTTTATATGGAAAGCTATATTTGATGCAGTTAGGTATAAAATACAAATTTCTATCAAAAAAAGAATTTTTCAAATTTCCATTGAAATACTTTTTCATAATCTTTGGTTCGATACCAGTTTATGAAAATAAAACTTATATTGATTATATTGTTGAATTATTTAACAATAGCAAGGAATTACATATAGTGTTATCTCCGGAAGGACATTTGGCTAAAGTTACACGTTGGAAAAAAGGATATTTCTATATGGCAGTAAAAGCAGATGTCCCAATAGTAGTAAGCTATCTTGATTATAATAAGAAAGAAATCGGGATTAAAGGAGTGATTTACAATTCAACAAATATTGGTGCAGTTAGAAAAGAGATTGCTGAACTATATTCTGATGTTACAGCAAAATATCCTGGAAAATTTTCACATGAAATAAAAATATAGAGCATGAAACAAAAAGTAGCATTAGTACTAGGAAGTGGTGGCGCTCGCGGAACCGCACATATTGGGGTAATCCGTGAACTTGAAAAACAAGGTTACGAAATAACTTCCATTTCCGGTACTTCTATGGGGGCTTTGGTGGGGGGTGTTTATGCCGCAGGAAAACTGGATGAATATGAATCATGGCTGCGCTCATTAAGCAAAATGGATATGTTCAACCTGGTTGATTTTACACTAAGCACAAACGGGATAATTAAAGCTGACAAGGTTTTAAAAGAGATACAAAAATTTATTCCCGACCATAAAATCGAGGAATTACCCATTAAATATGCAGCAGTGGTTACCGATTTTAAACAGAAAAAAGAAGTGGTGATAACCGAAGGTAGTTTATTTGGCGCAATACGTGCTTCAATATCTATACCTTTTGTTATCACACCTGTGTTAAAAAGTGATACCGTTTTTGTTGATGGCGGTGTTCTTAACCCCGTGCCTGTCAACCGGGTTGCCCGGCAGAGCAATGATATTCTTATCGCGGTTAATGTAAACGCACAAATCCCATATACAAAGGCAATAGCTTTGAATCAGGATTTGAGGTATTTCGAAAAACTCAACAACGTTAAACTAAGTGAGTTTCAAAGGAGGCTGACCAGTTTTTTCCCGGCAAATACGCATAAAAAAGAAAACACCGGGGTAGGCTATTTTAACCTCATTAGCGACACATCAAGTCTTATGTTATCGCAAATTGCAAAGTTAACCCTCGAAATGAACCCACCCGATATACTTATCGAAGTTTCAAGGGATTCGTGCGGCACGTTTGATTTCTATAAAGCCGAGGAACTTATTGAGTTAGGTAAAAAAGCTACCCGGCAAGGCATGGGAAAATTAATTAATCAAAAATCTATGTCATGAAAAAAGTATCAGCAATAATCTGTGCTTACAACGAAGAAAAAACGATTAAAGATGTAATATTTTCTGTTTCCAAGTCAAGAATAATTGATGAGATAATTGTCGTAAACGATGGCTCTACAGATAATACTCAAAAGATAATTAAAGGACTAAAAGAAGAAACTGGAATACGAAATATTCATTTTGAAGAAAATAAAGGAAAAGGTTTTGCAATGGCTGCGGGTGTTGAACAGGCAAAATTTGATATTATGTTGTTTATAGATGCTGACCTGTCAAATATCGTTTCAGAACATGTTAGTCAATTAATAAATCCTTTATTGAATGAAGAAGCAGATATGGTCCTTGGGCAGGCAACCGAAACCTTAATTAATTACAGTATTAACCCTTTTAAATCATTTTCGGGAGAAAGGGCATTATTAAAAGAAGATATCATACCTGTAATGAATAAAATGAAAACTTCGAGGTTTGGGGTTGAAACACTGCTTAACCTATATTATCAGTCGTTGGGTAAAACTGTAAAATATGTAATGCTGGAAAATTTAGAACACCCGACAAAATTCAGCAAAACATCCTCTTTAAAAGCAACAAAAGAATTTTTATATGAAGGACATGAAATAGCCACAACAGTAATTAAAAACTACGATTTAATAGGTAAAACACTTAAAAGAATAATCAATAAAAATATGAAAATAAGATATTTAACCTTTGCAATGTTTATTGCATTAGTTGGCAGTGTAAACCTTGCAAAAGCGCAAGAAGATGCCGATAAATTAAAACTATCAGGCGAATTATTGACCGACCAACGTTTTTTAGATGAATCACCCAACGATTGGGCCTGGAACGAAAACCGTCTGACTTTAAATCTTGAAAAAAGTACTGACAACGCTAAATTTTATAGTGAAGTTTGGTTACGTAATATTGGCCTGCCCGATATTAATTCATCATCTGACCTTTATAATAAAGGGATTCTTGACCCTTATAATCTTGAAGTCAGGGAAGCGTATGTTCAGTTGTATGGTTTTCTCACTAAAAATTTAGATGTAACCATTGGTCGTCAACGCATTGTTTGGGGAACTGCCGATAAATTAAATCCAACCGACAATCTTAATCCGTTGGATTTGGAGGATATTCTTGATTTTGGCCGTCGCAGAGGCTCCGATGCTATCAACTTGAATTACTATATTAATAACGACTTTTCTATGCAGGGTGTTTTCATCCCTTTTTTCCAGCCTGCAAATATGCCAGTTGGAATTTTTGCAAATATCCTGAATCCCACAATGGAAATGCCGGATGGAATGGTATTAAAAAGTGTTTCTGATACGTTAATGATGCCAAAATATAATATTGGTGAAAGTTCTTCGGCAGGTTTAAAATTCAAAGGATTTGCTAAAGGGGTTAATTTTTCTTTAAGCTATGTTTGGGGATATGATGGCTTGCCTTTCGCCACAAAAAACAGTCTTATTCCGGTTGATACGCTTGGTGGAATAAATATAAATTCACAACTATCGTATGCAAGAACACATATCATTGGAGCTGATTTGGTTACAAGTATAGCAGGATTTGGGGTTTGGGCCGAAGCAGCAGCATTTATCCCGGGAAAAGATGTTATAATGACTAATGATTTATCAGCATTTTACCCAATGTCGCCTGTGCCTGTAACCATGGATTCGTTAGCCTTAGATAAATCAAAGCCATACATTAAATTTGTAATTGGTGGTGATTATTTTTTCTCTGACGGGTCTTATCTTAATGTTCAATATTTACACGGATTTATTCATGAAAGAGCAAGGGAAAATCTGAACGATTATTTCTTTTTACGATATGAAAAAACATTTTTAAATAATAAGCTGAAAATTACTCCCATTGGTGGCGGTTTTATTGTTACCGATTGGGAAAATATTCAAGACAATTATGCACTTGCTTACATGCCGGAAATTGCTTATAACCCAACGGTTAATTCAGAAATCACTGTATCAACCACCATTTTTGATGGAAAAGGAGATAATTTGTTTGCCCAACTGAAAGATTACAATATGTTTATGTTTAAAATGAAATATAGTTTTTGATTAGCCCTTAAATTATTTATTTAGACAATTATATTATGTGCGATTATAACCAAAATTCTATAAACCATCCTGAATTGTATGCTGAAAAAGGATGGACAGAACTTGAGATTCCTGACTCTTATGGAAAAGGGCAGGCATTTATAGCAGGAGACAGAAATAGTGACCGCTTAAGAATAAGGTATTTTATTAAAGACAGAGATAATTCATTTATTGCTCGTGTTTGGTTTGGGCCTTCTACTGAGGGACCGGCCGGATTTGTACATGGCGGCAGTATGGCAGCCGTGCTTGACGAGGCTATGGGATTAGCCGCCTGGATTTGTGGATATACTGTTGTTGCGGCAAAAATAACGGTGCAATACCGAAAAATGCTTCCTCTTGGATCAGTAATTACTGTTGAAGCAAAAGTTACATCGGTTAACGGGAAAAAAGTAACAACAAAAGGGGGAATATATAATGAAACAGGTATCTTATTCACTGAATCCGAGGGGTTATTCATTAATATTCCGCAAGAAAAATTTGGGGAAATGATAAAATACCGGGATGCTTTTCACCGGTTATGGTACGCTAATAAAAGTGATTGATTGCAATGCCACTATCAATTCAGAAATCACTGTGTCAACCACTATTTTTGATGGCAAAGGAGATAATTTGTTTTCGAATCTGAAGGACTACAATATGTTAATGTTTAAATTGAAATATAGCTTTTAATATTGAATCACATTTTAGCCTATACACTGTCGTAAGCACATTTGCAAGCCCATACGAGCCAACGCTCAAACCAAAGGCTTGCAAAAGAGCTTCCGCCTCTCCAGCCCGAGTAACCGCCTTTCAGGTCAGTTTTAGGATTGCCCACGCTCAAAAAACAAAATAAATTTGTGCTTCGTGGATAGGTTGGTGCAGTTTGAAAATGACATGTAAATAAAAGCTAAATAAATGACAAACAGACAGAAAAGAATGAACACCAGTTGCCAACATATTAGGGATTAAGGCACAGTTGGGCAATGAGAAAGGGCAGTAAGTCGAGACTTGCTGCCCTTTTTTCGTGGCTGGGCACTTTGAATCGTGTTCCCAATTGTGTTTTAATCCATGTTGGTATCATCGTACACGATACCGGCAAAGCGCAGTATGCCTTTTTTGCACACGGGGCAGTTGGGCTGGCGATATGCATGTATGGCCTTTGCCAGCTCGTCCCAGATGGTTTGTTGTCCATGCCACACTCTCAGCCCGTCTTCCAGCAACTCGGCCTGTTGGTTTTGACTTTCTTCATCCAGCAGCCTTTTTGCCATTCCGATATTTTCCCTGCAGTTTCGGGGCGAAAAAATTCCATAGTACCTGATCTTGTTGAACCCCTTTGGTAGCACGTGCAACAAGAAGCGGCGAATAAACTCGTCTATATCGAGCTTCATTCGGTGAAACCTTCCGGTACGATAGTCTTTCCACGAGAACTCCACTTTCCCGTTTTCAACTGCAATAATACGCCCGTCGGTAATGGCTATGCGGAACACATAGCGCGAGAGGTATTCCAGAATGCGTTCGGGACTGCCCATGGGCTTTTGCAATCAGCAACTAGAATATAGCTCAGTCCGTTACCAACAATCCTCCTACCGTAAAAACAGTTGAGTTTTTCTGCTAACGAATTATCTTAGTATAGAGCTCCAAGTAAAGACCGGTTTAAGCAATGGTGTTTTATAAACCCGGGCGCAATCAAGGTCAGGATGTAAAAAGTCGGGAGATTTTTTCTGACTTGGGTTAGAGTTTAATGCCGACCCCGCCTTGGGCGGGGATCCCGATCGGAATAATTTCAAAGTTTAAAAGTTACATCCCATGGAGCTTTTTAACATTTTAAACATTTAAGATATGGGAAAAAAGCAAATGACTTTAGAAGTCGTCAACCCTAATGCAGGGGGAATTGACGTAGGAAGCAAAAGCCATTGGGTTGCCATTGGGCAAGATGCTCAGGAGATCAGGGAATTTAGTGTTTATAGCCAGAACCACCAGGAACTCTGCCGGTGGTTATCTGAAAATGGCATCACATCAATAGCATGGAAAGTAACGGTGCATACTGGCAGACTTTATTTAGTGCTTTAACAGCTGCCGGGTTTGAGGTAATACTGGTCAATGGAAAGCAGACAAAAAATGTAAAAGGCAAAAAAACTGACATCAAAGATTGCCAATGGATTCAAAAACTACACTGTTTAGGATTATTGAGCCATAGTTTCCTGCCCGATAGTACTACCGAAGTAATCCGCACTTATTCAAGGCACCGCCAAAACCTTATCCAACAATCACGAAGTACTGTTTTGAAAATACAGAAATACCTCAGGTTAATGAATATGAGACTGGATGTGGTGGTAAATGACAATGTTGGGTTGACCGGCACAAAAATCATATCAGCATTTATTGCCGGTGAAACTTCCGGGAAAAGATTAGCACAATACAGGCACTACAACTGCGGGAAGCCTGAAGAAAAAATTGCAAAAGCACTTCAACACAATGGAAGGGCACATTATCTCTTTGCCCTCAAACAGGAGTGGGAAACCTATCTGCATATCCAAAAACAAATTACAAAAGTTGACGCACAAATAAAAAAACTGCTTGAAGACATTATCAATAAAGACAACAATAAAAACAGCACGTTGCTAATAAAAAACCATACAAGCGAAAAAATAAAAACACAATCCGCGGGACAGACATGAACCAACTATCCTACAAATATTTTGAAGGGATAGACCTTATGGAAATTGAAGGTGTAAATGATGCTACAATAATGACCATCATCAGTGAACTTGGCCTTAATGGAATTAAAAAGTTTGATTCGGCAAAACAATTTACGGCATGGCTACGGTTAGCACCAAACAATAAAATCAGTGGAGGAAAACTCTTAGGCCATCATATCCCAAAAGGGAGCAGCAGGATGAAGATTGCTTTACGAAATGCTGCAAATACCATTGGAAACCTAAAAGAAGGACATCTTGCCGATTTTTTCAGAAGAATAAATTACAAAAAAGGAAGGGCTACTGCCATTAATGCAACTGCCAGAAAATTAGCAGTAATTATTTGGAATATGCTGGTAAAAGAACAAAACTATAATCCACCAACACAATATATGTTCCTTGATGAAAAAAGAAGGCTCGGAATAGTGAAGATATAAAAAAAACAAAACACTAAATTTGAAATTAAACCCGAACAACTCGGATTTGCAACCATCTGATTATTTGGCTTGTAAATTTGACGTTAGTCGGAAGCGTAAAAAGACAGACACTACAAATAATGGGAATATCCAATAAAATGATTGAAAAAATAGCATATAATATTGATTGTGGAAAGAATGATGCTATATTACAAAGGAAAACATGAGATTTAAAAACTGTAATCAATGAGTAAAACTGGATAGGTGAGGATAGCGAAGCATGAGAAAAAGATATTGTGGAAATTGAAGGAATAGATTTGCATGAATCATTCAAAATTATGGCTGGCTTTGCAGAAAATATTGATAATTCAGGCCATTAGTGTCCACTAAACTTTAGAATTTATTTTTGTAATATTCTGAATTTATGCAAGATATATTTAAAA
>TARA_R110002050_G_scaffold296500_1_pt1 | contig 43190 bp, 52 predicted proteins | sample TARA_R110002050 | Tara Oceans TARA_R110002050 (sample SAMEA4396988) | marine metagenome | biome: Polar Biome; feature: [DCM] deep chlorophyll maximum layer (ENVO:01000326); material: water (ENVO:00002006), including particulate matter (ENVO:01000060) such as... | depth 25 m
ATCTCATCACCCGTATTTGCCGACGTAGCTTGAGTAGCCAACGTGCCACTAGAAGCAGCAGCGTTGTCAAAGATGTTCTTTAGAATGTTATAGTCAAAAGCTTTCTTCAAGCTGTACGCACCGGACGAGGTAGCCAGAGCCTCAAAATTAAGGTGGCTGTGACGCTCTTCGATATCGTCAACTTTAAAAGCAAAGTAGTTGCCTTGATCAACGGTCAACTGAATCTGATCATCAGACAGGTCTTCCGTATTTACAGTAGTACCGCGAGCATAGGAACGGACGGTGATCGACGGTTCCTTGATAATGTTCACAGTATCGCCAAAGTTCTCGATTTCTCCAGCGTAGTCGGTGTTGGTAATTGCTTCAGCTACCGACGCACGGCGGAAAAACTTTAAAACCTTTTGGCTGAAAATAGTGGGTACAAAATTACCTGACGGTAGATTCTGATAACCACTGGCGCGAGTAAAAGCCATTTTGGTTTCTCCTTGTTAGGATGTTAAAAATAAAACTTAAATAGAATTGACAACACGGCCCTCACGGGAAGCGGCGTCAATCTCCTTTTCGTATTTGTCGAATTCCCACGGTTTAAGCCGGGAGATTTCCTCTACTGTCCAGACTTTTTTATCTGGTCCTAAAGATTCTAAGCCTCGATTTGATGCTGTACGTGTAACAGCTTGCGCTGCTTGTTCACGTTGATTCTTGTTTGAACCAGATCGTCTTGACTTAGCAGGGGTATGGCCGACATCTGCTTTGTACAGATCGATCACTCTTGCGGCCCAACGAACATCAGTATTATTGCGATAGACACCATCCGAAATACTGGACGGCTGTTCTTCTAGCCATTTCAAAAAGTCGTCACTTTGTTTAAGTTCCGTAAAGTCTGGGTGCATTGCGGTAAGTTGTTTTTCAGCAGTAATTCGTTCTGCCTCTTCTTCCTTTTGTCGCAGTACCTCCAGATGATCTTCTACTTCAGAAACTCTATCATTGGCTTTAAGCGAAGAGATTGTTTCAACCACATCATATACATCCGGATATTGTTCACGAAAGCTTTCAAGTTCTTCCGCTGTCTTAGGAAGCTCATTTATTCTTTGAGTAGGTGTATCCGACATCTTGAGTTTTGCTTCAAGAACTTCACGGTTTTGTTTCCACTCATTGAGTTTATTATCATAGTGCTTCTTAAGATCATCATATCTTTTCTTATAATCGTGATCTTCTTTTTGAACGATACCTTCAGTAAGTCTAGGAGTAGCCGCTTCTTCTACAGCGGGGTCAAAAGATTCTTCATCTGGGTCATTCAGAGTACGTCTATACGCATTCTCGTATGGGGTAGGCTCAAGTACTTCGTTATCGTCTGTCATAGTGTCAGTCATGTTGTATCTCCTTTCTCTCGCGGGGCCGAAAGTTTATATTCGGGTAGCCGTGCGCGGAGGAGTAGTTAAATAGCGGGGCCGATTTGTATTCGGGTAGCCGCTCCGGTAAATGAAGCGTTTTAGTAGCTCCAAACTGTTGGTCGTGGACGCCCTTCTGCAACTTCCATGTTGTCAAGGTGTATAAATCGTCCAGACGGTGATCCTTTTTGTTTTATGCCAATACCTGTCATGCCGTGTTCTAAAGCTATTCGTAAAAGATCGTGAGCATCCGCATAGCTTACAGCAACGTCTACAGCTTGGCCGTGTATGTGTGGAGAGTCCTTTGCTCCACCTATTTTTTTATTGTGTTCTACGCATCGAAAGGCAGACGTAATGGTCATAGGTCTGTCAAACTCTTCTCGAATTGCAATAAGAGTATTCATAAACAAAGGTTGCATCGGCGCGTCTTCGCAGCCACATTTGCATTGCATTTCGTAGTGCGTAAAGTACTCAGATTCTATTAACATTATTTATTTTTATCCTTTGCTAAAGGGGGTCCAGAAAATGCCCCACCTTTTTCGCTTCTTTTCTGATAGTTAAAATCTTTGTGTTCTGGAAAAACTACATTATTTTCTTTCATATAAGCCATAGCAGCTTTTGCTGCATCTTTATCGTTGTACGGATCAATATTAAATTGTTTTATTCCAGAAGAAGTCATCCAAAGAGAGGGAATAACTCTTATAACTCCATCTATTTCTGTACCTATTGTTATTTCGCTAGAACGGGATTTAGGGTCCATAAAGTTTTTATTGTCTTTAAATTCTCCTTGCTTTAAAGGACGTACAAAGTGAACTTTTCCATCAGACAGTTTTACACGTACAGGTTTTCTATCTACTTCCCCTCCGTCAGCTAACTCTTTTTTTTTACAAGCCCTCCGTCCTGCATATCAAGAACACTTCTTTCTTCCTTTTTCTTTTGCTGCATCGGAGACGGGCTTTGTAGCGGACTACCCTGCGAGGGTGAGTGTATTGTTTCACCGCTAGGCTTTTGAACCATACCGCCCATTTGCATCATAGAAGGCGCAGCTTGTGGTGGCATAGCAGCGGCCATTTGCTGTTCTTGTGGCATAGGAGCGGGCATTTGTTGTTCTTGAGGCATTTGCATAGGAGGCATCTCTTCTTGTGCCGCCATTTGTGCTTGTTCTGGTACAAAAGATTTTTCTTTATCGCCCCTACCTTTTTCTAACTGTGCGCGAAGCTCTAAGCCTTTTTCACGATAGGTTTCAAGACGCTGCATACCAATGTACTCTACAAGCTCTTTGGGAATACGATACTCAAAGTTAGAAATCTTAATGGGAACATCAGAGTCAGGATCAGCACCTTCAATCTGAATGCCGTCTTGTTGAGCTTGCTTCATAGCTTTCTTAACTTCAATGTTAATGTTGTTAAGTCCTACGTAAAGCACAGATTCATACGGAAGAATAAAGTCGCCTTCTTTGGCTGTAGTGGGAATATCATCCTCTACGGATTCAATGCCACCTTCTACAGGAAGATCACCCATAGGCTCATTTACTACACCAGCCTCTAAAGGCGGCGGTGATTCCATTTCGGGAATGTTAGGTTGAATAAGTGCCATTGTTTTTATCTTTCCTTGTTAAGTAGTGTCGTCAAATAATGCTTTTAAATAGGATCGCCCGGCTCGGCATCAGGGTCTCCACCGGAACTTCCTCCTGAAGGTCCTCCGAATGAAGGTCCTCCGAAAGGTCCTGATGAGATATCTGAAACAAAGGGGGGTGCGTCGTCATCAAACCAGTTTCCATCGTCAAGACCAAATATGCCGACACTCTGATCGCTAAAGGATACACCTGCTGTAGGACCTGACCCCGGACCTGCTGCGCTTTCTGTCGGAACATCAAAAGGATCGTACGCTGCTCTACGAGCGTCATCGATTTCTTTTTGAATGTCTTTTATAGGAGTTTGTTTTTCTGTCTGAAGGGACCAATCATCTGCAAACCTTCCTCCAACGAAGCCGTATCCTTCCGGAGGTTCAGTAGGTTTTGGAGAGCCTGTGTAGGTAAAATAGTCTTCAATATTTTCTTCAAAAATTTCTTGTTGTCTTTCTTGATCGTCAATACTTGTACCAAGAAAACCTGTAAGATTGCTGAGAAACCCTGCTCCAAAATGTCCAAATCCAAAACCTGAATAGGGGCTTTGGGCAATCTCTACTCCTGTTTTTGCTGCATCGACAATAGGTACTGCTATAGGCCCCATAGGACCTGTTAAAAGCCCTCCTGCTAGGTCAAACGAAAAGTCTTTTGCTATATCTTCTGGGTTTTTTCCCGAAAGAACGTCTACAAGAGCGCCTACCACAGATTTGCCGGGAAAACCAAACCCCGCAGCTCCTACAAATCCTTTTCCAACACCTTTTGCTACTCCCGCTAGGGCATCTGCTTTTGTTACTTTAACATTTGAATCAAAAAAAGGTTCCTCAAAGTCCAACAAATTAGGGTGTGCAAAATTGCCGAACACACTAAGACCCCCCTCTGCGGCACTAAAAGCATCTGCGTCCCTACCGCTTATTGTAGGTGAGGAGCTTTCACCTTCAGAAAAAGCGCCGCCACTTTGATCAAAACCGTCATCAGCGGCTCCATCAACATCTGTAACTAATTTAAAATCAGGAGTCTGTTCGATTATTTGTTCTAAAGGGTCTTGTTCAGACGTTACGTCTACAAGTATATTTTCTATTTTAGATTCTGTGCCTGTAGAGGCTTGTGGGGCTTGTTGTGGGGCTTGAAAGGCTTGTGGGGCTTGAAAGGTTCCCGCTCGAAGTGCCTTAATTGCGGAACCACCTACAAATTCTTCGCTGTCTCTTAAACTTCTGTTTGCTGAACTTAAAACTCTGTTCACAAAGCTTCTTGCTAAATCTTCATTGCCCACAACAGACTGTAAACCCGCGTTTGCGTTTCGTAACTGATCAACTACTGAAACAGAAGAAGACTCGTCTATCTTAGTGGGTTGTGGTATAAAAGACGTAAGATTCTCGCTACTTGTGCCACGTAAAAGAATATCGTCATCGTCGCTTTGTTTTGTAGAAAAATCTGAAATCTCTAAAGCGTCAAATACAGGGGGCGCTTTTTCTGGAGCTTTTTCTTCAACTGGTGGACCGCCACCGCCGCCACCCCACCAATTTTTAAAGTCAGGGTGTTCTGGATACGCCCACGGGTAAGAGTGGTAATCGCCGCCATAGTCATCGTAAAGACCTGCTCCTTGAGAGCGATCACCTGTAGAGTCAGTGGAAAAGTATTCATAACCTCCATCGACGCCGCCTTCAAAAGCTATTTCACCTCTACTAGCGTGTCCGGGATCGAACGGACCCTTTCCTTCCATCCACCTTTCAAAATCAAGGTAAGTTTGATGAGTATGCTTTTGACCAGCGGTAAGTTCGTGATAAGGCGTTTGAAATACGTCGGCAAAAGTGTTTGACATTTACAGACTAGCCTTCTTTTTGCTTTGCATCACTTTTAACCGATACCTTCAGGTTCTGAAGTGTTTCCAGTAAAGCCAGCTTGCCCTGCAAGCGGCGCATCTCCAATTCCGATTCCGCCGCCACCAACTGCCGTTGCATCATTTGGCCCAACTGTTGTAGGTACTCCTCCAGCGGCTCCCATGTTTCCGGGTTGTTGACCAGCGGGAGAAGCTTCTTGGCCTGTTGTGCGTTCATTTAGTCCTCTCAATACCTCTGCAAAAATAGCAGCATCATTTACGTCATTTACAAGAAGGTCGGGGTCAATGTCTTGACTGATAGCAATCTCTCGTACAAGATTAGGAATCTTAATAAACGGAGCTAACATAGGATTAGCAACTGTTTGTAAAAGAGCCGTTAAACGCTGACTGCGTACTTCTTTTTGTATAACTGCGCTGGTTCCGCGAGGTTTGATCTCAAGATCACCATGTACTTCAGTCATGCGATCATTAAACTGCATATTCCACTGAAAGAACGCTTCGCCCATCGGCTTAAGAAGAAAGTCATCAATATTTTTAATAACTGTTTTAATGCTTAGTCCTGCACTGGACATAAGCATACTCAGACCTGCCGCTGTACGTCCAGTACCCGTAACACCTGTTTGGCCGTGCGTAATACTGGGAATACCTGTTTGCTCATCTGCAAGCTGACGAGCCTTGTCGTACATTTGTATATTTTCTCCAGCCGTATTGGGAAACTTAATACCATTAATCGCTGTACCCGATACACCTGACTGACGACGAAAGACCTTGCCCGGATATACGTCGTAGGACTGACCGGGAACAAGCTGTGTTTCGTCAATATCAAATACAAGATTTCCCGCAAGAGCTAGGTTGTCGATAGCCATACGAACATGCCCATTCATTAGAAGCTGGCTATCTTCCATGTTCTCAGCTACACCTACACCAAAGATTTGGTAGGGGTTTAGCTCAAAAGGAAACGAGTAAAAAGGAAGTCTTGTAGGTAGAAAGGGGTTTGACACAAGGCGTAAAATTTGATTTCCACAAATCCAAGCGTTTACTTGAATAGACGATCCCGCATCGTTTGGTATATCAAGACCGGCATCTTCAGCACTGTTAGTATCCATGATACCCCAGTACTCCAGCACTTCATAACGGTTTCTTTCATTTTGCGTATCTTTTTCATTATTGTAGAGAGTGCTTTCAAAATAGCGTTCTTCATAGTTTGGTCCTTCTTCCAAAACCGATTCAATAGCCTTTTTGTCAAACAGCGGTCTATTTAGTAGATCGTAAAGTTGCTCTCTGTTAAACCTGTGCCGCTGTATGGCGTACTCACAGTCTTGAGTAGACGTAGCAGACGGATCGGGATAGAAGTCCCAACAGCTTACAGACTCTATTCGAGGAACAGACTTTTCGTAGGGAGAGTACGCTTTTTCTTTTGACTCTTTGTCAAACGACCAGTTATGTACAGTCTTGTTGTAATTAAAGGGTCCCTTAATGATACCCGTACCCAGTAAAGTACATTCAAACAAAGCGTGTCGCATCACGGTTACAGCGTTTGTATCTAGAAGCTGATCTTGTATACACTTTTCTAAAAAACGTGCAGACTCACGGGCAGGAGCTACTTGTGGTTCTCCTGCACGGGAGGGACCTTCTGATAGATTTGCTCCTTCGTACTGGTCGGCCATGCCGCCTAAAGGAACTGTTGCTTCTGTAGCACCCGGAAGAAGTTCTCGCCCATCGCCCGGAAAACCCAGCGGGTCTTGAGCTTCTTGAGGTTGTTCTTCTTGTTGTGGGTTTTTAGACAGGTGAGCAAACTCCACAATACCTTCTGGTACGGGAGTGGACTCTACTGAAATGGGAAACTTGTTCTGTGAAAAAAGAATGTCTACGATTTGACCGTAAGCGGCAAGAACTTTTGTTTTTGTAATTTTAATAAAAACTTGACTTCGTTCATTCTCACGATACTGTGTTGAAGAATCGTAGATACCACGATAATTCTTATAAGCTTGTAGCCATCTTTGTTCGTCAGGGAGTCTTCCCGTTTCAGCTTCTTCAAAACGAGACTGAATGGTTCCAACAAGTTCATACTCGTCTTCCTGCTTCATTTAAATGCAACTTTCGTTAGATAATACAAAATTAGCTGTCGGGTGTGTAAGCTGCCATTTTACCCAGAACATTAGGGTCAACGTGCTTGCTTCCAGACTCTGACGGAAAAGATTCCGTTAAGGGATAGTTGCGCTTAATTACCGTGTCAAACTCAAGCTTTTCACGATGAAGAGCCGACTCGTTTACATCAGACATTTCACCCTGTTTTGCCATTTGTTTTTCGATGTAATTAGCACCGTACATTTGTTTGTTTCCTGTAGGCATAATATAGTTTCCTTTTATTGATTGTCAATATTTATTGTTGATTAAATAGTAAAGCAGCTTCTATTTGAGCTTGCATTCGCGCGTCTCGCGCTTTTTCTGTAAATACTTCGCTTGTATCTACGTCTTGTATATCACTAAGCACTCGTCTCATAGATTCCGCTTGTGTTGTTTCTCCATAATCTCCTAATCCGCTTTCTCTTTGGTCACGCTGAGATTGTTCTACTTGTTGTTGAGCAATAGGACTAAAAGCTCTTGCTGCAAAACCTTCTCTATTTGCTTCTATATCTGCAAGCGCCGTTGTTCTTTCGGCCATATCAGGAGAGAACCTTTGAGACGCTGCGTCTTGCATTTTTTGAAACAGTTCTTTATCGCTAATATCAGAAGTAGGCGTACCTAAGATTTTCTCTGTTGGGTCAAGCCCACCAAAGCCTAAAGGAGTTGGGTCAAGTGCCACATCTGCTGCCGCATCTGCTGCATATCCTAAAAGACCTGCTCCTCCTGTTAGTGCGCCTACAGCAAGTTTAGGACCTACTCTTTTAACTGTGCTTAAAGTACCTTCTTTAAGTTTTTGAAGAGTGTCAGATGCTCTTCGTGATTTTTCCCGTGCCGTTAAAGGTTCATTTCCAGACGTATCGGTAAATTCAAAAGGCGTTTTTTCTAAAGGAGCTTCAATTTCTTCTACTGCTTTAGAAGTCTTAACAGAAGGAGTTTTTTCAGGATCGGTTACACTAGGCAAAGATGTTTCTACAGAAGAAAAGTCTACTTTTCCTGACGCTACTTGGTCAAAGTACTGGTCTTCATCTACAACAGCGCCACCTACTTTTTCAACAGCTTCTTTATACACAGAATAGCTGCTGTCAATTTCTTTTCTATAGTTTTCTAAAAGCTGTATTGAGTTTGGTTTATCTCCAAATCTTTCCAGTAAGTTTTCTTTTGCACTTTGAGAAAGCTCCGGATCATTGTCTAAAGTTGCTGCAAAAACTTGTCGATCTATGAAAGACTGAGAAGATGTCTTCCCTGCTATTTGTGCCTCTAATGGAGTTTCTACAAAATTGTCAGAAAGTTCCACTTCATTAATATTAAAAGTGCTTCTTAAAAATTCTCTTTTACTTGATGCTCCTGAACTTTTTTGAAGTTCATCTTCATATAGCTTCATAACTTCAAGATCAGTGCGTCCTTCTTGGACATCTCCTATGTAGTGTATTTTTTGCTGTTGATCTATGCCTGTTTCTGAACCTACTTGTTTCATGTTTGTATGCCCCATGATATATCGTAAATTACCAAAGGAACCCGGAACATAAAGAGCAGTTGACATAGCTGAAAGTTTTCTTAACATTCCAAAAGTATTTACAGGTCCGGTAAATTTACCTGCATCTACGAATGCTTGAGTTTTTTCTCCTATACCACCCGGAAGTTGAAGTGCGTTATTTATCCTAGCATCAAACGTTTTTTGATTTACATTGTTATCTCGAAACAGATATGTTCTATCTGGGTTGTTTGCTGCGATCTGTCCAAGAAAATTCTTCATAAACGGAGTTAATTCAATAGTAGTATATCTTTTTTGACCTTTTTTCGCACCTTCTTCAGGAACAACAATTTTATTTCCCTCTAAATAGGGATCAGTAGCATCTTTTAAAATCTCTCCTTTAGCATCTCTTTCAGGATTTATTCTTAAACTAGAAACTTGCACTGTTCTGTGTGGAATAAGAATATTATACATAATAGCTGCTTTTGCATCAGGGTCTGTTATAACACTCATTCCCTCTTTTACAGCTTGTGTTATTAAGGGTGCATCAGAAGCTCTTATACTTCGTGTAGCAAGCCCCCTACCTACTAGTCTTTTTTGTCCATAAATTTTTGAACCACCTAATTCTTGCCTCAAAGTGTCATCGGAAAGATATGTATTCCTAATTATATCTTTGTCGTTTTTTGAAAAGCCAAGTTGTTTTCTTGCGTAAAAAACACCCTGACGTAAAGCAGAAGAACCGCCCTTTGCACTTTCCATGTTTAATTCTTTAGACACTCCTTCTCTTATATAACTTAGAATAGGAGTATTTAAAATTTCTTTTACATCTTGTCCGGTTTTCTTTTGAATTTTATTTACAAGATTATTCCAATTTGATATAGCGGATTTAGGAGTTGGAGATTCAGCCAAAGTTCCTCCTCCCGGTTTATCTATATCTGTATTAAATGGAAAAACTTGAGATAACATTTCTGCATTAGGGTCTTTTACAAAAGATTTTTCTAATATTTTTAAACCTTTTTCATTGAAAGAAATAAACAAAGAATCTTTAAGTGTTAAAGTTCCCTGTAACGTTTTTTGTTTTAAGTCTTCTTTATAGCTAGAAAGATCAAAACCTTCTTGATTTAAGTCAAGAAAATCTATAATTCTATCTATATGCTCTTTTTGTAATTCTGACATGTGTAAAAGGTTTTTTAATATCCAAATGTTGAGTTAATAGGTTTATAGCTTTCTTGTCGTTTAATCGAATGAAACATAGAACTTGTTGCATAGCCAGTCTGACGAGTCATGCACAAGTACCGTAGCGCATCGTACGCATGGTCCTCTGCCTTTGTGTCTACATCTTCCGATTGAGTTTTGGAAAGAGGCAGCGTAGGCAGTGTGCGTACTAGATTTGTACAAGTACCAAAGATTCGTAAACCGGGTTGCTCTTCATTCTTTATGGAAAGCCTTCGATGAAGCTCGATTTTTCCGGCTATGCGATTTCTGTCCGCTGGCGTAAACCTTGCGCCTCTGCGAATCATCGTCTCTGCTATGCTTGGTCCCGTACCATGATTTGACCAGCAAGAACCATCTAAAACTGATTGTGCCATTGGAGGATCGTCATACTCTAAAGCCATGATGAGTTCTGCGATACTTTCTCCAGTGTGTCCTTTTTCGTAAAGCTCTCGGTATATCCAGATGTTGTTATCCCAGTCTACAGCGCCCCAAAGAACACAAGAAGGGCTACTGTAGCCATAGTCCATTGCGCGTATGCGAGGCCAGTTAAACGGAATCTCAAAGGGCTCTACGACATGTACATGTCTTTCAAACTCACTAAACGCTGCTCCCTCTGCTACGTCCCAGTCACCCTCTAAAAGACGCCTACGCTCTACTTCCGGCAGACTAAGAAGCATTGCTTCGTATTCGCCAGACTCCGCTAGGTAAGGGTTGTCTGTAAGTCTTGCCGGTATGAATCTACGCTGGAACAGCGGCTTTTGTGTCTTTGGGTTTGTAAGAACTCTTCCCGTGTCGTGATCAATGGCCCAGAACGGCGTATTGGGGACCGTAGGGTCGATAAACATCTTTTTAATCCACCAACCACCTGAACCGCCCGGATTAGCAGATGCTCGCATATACGTTTCCAGCGTGGGATCGGTGGTTCTGAGACGACTACGAAGGTAAGTCCAAACATAGGGGGTGGGATAATGTCCCAGTTCATCGACGCCAATCCACGTAAATGCCTGTCCTTGATAGCGTGTAACGTCATGATCTTTGTCTACGTAGCTGAAAAGTGCCGTAGCACCGCTTGGAAACATCCATGTTGATTTTGATTCTCTAAATACTGCGCCGTTAAAGGCACGAGGGTAAAGTTTGCGGGATTGCTCTATAAGTTCTGTTAGTTCTGCAAGTGTACGCCTTAAAAGAAGCGCCTTATGGTTTGGGTTGTCTGCATAGCGTAAAAGGTCAACAAGCATAGCATAGGACTTTCCACCACCTGCTGCGCCTCCGTAAAGAACCTCTTTTTCGGGAGAAGCGAGAAAATCTGTTTGTGGCCCTTCGTTGGGACTGAAGATAAGCTCTGTATCTTCGTGGAGTTGTTGCCTGACTTGGGCAGGTAGTGTATCAATAGTCCTATCATCTAAAACTCCACCTTTGCCAGCGATTTGATCCGATTTCTTTAATGCTTTCGACTGATTGTCTAGCTTCTCTAGCCTTTTCTCTGCGTTTTCTATATTTTTTTTCTGTCCGGCAATCTTTCGGCGTTCGCCTACTTTCTTTTTTTGAACTCTTGAGTACTGGTAGCGCCCCTTTTCTCCCGGTTGGAGCGTAGGTCGGCCTCGACTCTTTTTTTGTGCAGGTTTTGTTGGCATAATGTACTAGACCCATACATCTACAAAGGAACGCAAAGGTAAAACTGTGGTTTTTTGTTGTTTTTCGTAAGTTTTTACAAAAGAAAGCCTTTTATAATACAAAATAACTCTATTTGTGTCGGGTTTTAGGTTTTGAATCAGCATTTCCACCGTTTTCGTGCTTGTCTTAGACGAGAAGTAGGGTTTTTTGCAGCTTTTGGAAACTTTTTCATCTGTCCCGCACTTCTAGCACAGTAGGAACTACGTCTTTTTGCTGCTTTACTTCCCGGTTTAGCTTTTCCAGTTACTGCGGTCTTAAGTTTACTGCCCGGATTTGCTCTACGGTGTGCAGCTACACCAGCGCGAGTCATTCCTGCGCCGCTTTTTGTAGATCGGTAGTTCTTTTTGTTACGTGCTATAGGTTTTTGTGGCATTGTTATTTTTGTTTAGCTTTTTTCTTTGCAGTAGGACTTAAATCTTTAAAATGATACAGCCTTTGACTGGTTTTTGAATGCTTTGCACCAGAATGCAACTGCCCATTAGGCATTTTGTGCATTCCTCCAGAGTGCTTTGTTCCATTTCTAAAATAATGAGGTACGCCTTTTGCCATTCTACGCTCGTTTTGTACTCGGTTTCTTTGCTGTTTTTGCTGCACGTTTAAACTGGTTGGCTGTAGGTGCGCCTTTTGAGCCTACTTTTCTCATTTTTTCTTTAGAGCCAGCGGAAATACGTTTACGTTTTGCGTGAATGTTAGCATATAGTCCGGGTTTTTTAGCCATTGTACTTAGGCTTTCTACCAGAAACTTTTCCTCCGTAGGCGTAACGCTTGTCGTCCATCGTGTAGACCTTACCGCCGCCCATCATCTTTTTAGCGGTCTTTTTCTTTTTTCTGACCATGCCGCCGTCCATCATGCTTTCTGGTTTTTTCTTTTTACTTTTGGTAGAAGGCATGTATTTTTGGTTTACAATCTCTTCAGCTTTTTTCCTAGTATAGCCCGCTTCCATTACTTCCTTAACTTCTCTTTGAAAAGCTGCCTCTTGTTGAGCAAGACGTTCTTTTAAACCTTTATTTTCTTCATCAGAAATGGCGCGCATTTCCCTATCGTGGCGTTCTCTTCCGGTCTCTGGTGGCAAATCTAGTTCTTTGTTAGCCACTGTACTTAGCCTTTCGTGATCCGCGTGAGTAGACCTTACCGCCGCCCATCATCTTTTTAGCGGTCTTTTTAATCAAGCCGCCCTTGTTTACTTCTTTACCCTCTTGAATATCTTTTTCTCTAATTTGCATGTCTATTCGTTTTAGAAGTTTTTTAAGGTCAACATCGCTTTTCTTTTTCAGCATTTCTACCGCTTCTGCCCTAGTATATCCCGCACTTACTATATCTTTAACTTGTTTTCGATTAACCATTTCGATTGTGGATTCATCATCTTTTATCATTTTAGGTGAATCTAGTTCTTTGTTACCCTTGTTCTTTCTTTCTTGTAATCGAAGTCCCATCGTTAAATCTCCCCGTTATCTATAGTAATGTTTGTTGCTAGTTCTTTTTTAGCGGGGAGTAATACAACACCGTGAACAACCTGCCCCGTGACTTCTGTGGTTTGCTTTTTTGAAACTCCGATACGATCCAGAATGGATTCCGCAGACTTAATACGCATATCCATCTGATTCAGCGGAGTTGTGCCATCAGCGTCCAAACCCTCTACGATACGAGTCGCAGCTTTAACGCCATTCACGGCTAGATAATCTTTGGTTCTTGCAGCAATCTCGTCACGCAGAGACTTCATAAGATTTGAGCGAGATGAATTATATCCCGCTGTCTTCATAGCCTGACCTACTTTACCGCCATTCTCAAACAGCGCATCCAAAAACGCCGCTTGCTTTTCTGTAAGCTTGCGGTTGGAGTCTGTACGAAATGCGGAACCTGCTACTGCTTTACCGGACATAAACTTAGCTCATCAGCCTTGTAAGTGTAGCCGCCATAGCCATTTTACGTTCATTCTCTTTAGCCATTCGTTCCTCTTGGGTTGTGTAGGCGTTTTGCGGCATAAACGCCATGTCGCTTTGCTCCGGTTTCTCCATAGACCCCGCAGCTACACGCCCACCATAAGCGTAGTTTTTTACCGTTGGGTTGTCTTCTTTTTTCATCATAATTTTATAGTTCCTAATAAATTTTTTAATCTGTCGTTTACTAAAATAACGTAGCCCTTAAAGGCCGGGTTTTCCGGTTTGCTTACCTTTACAATAGAAACCGAATCTTTTGCATAATCTTTGTACTCTCCTAAAACTTCCTCTATCGTAAACATCATTGGCTTTTCAAACTTAATGCACTGGTTTGAGCCTATAAGAACCATAAAGTACTGTGCGGCAAGATGTACCGACTTTCTGTCGTACGTGGCAAGTTGAAGTATCTGTTCTTCTTTTTCACACACAAAGTGGATAAGCACTGCTTCTTTTGATCTTGCGGGTTTTATCGTAGAGGCGCACGAAGAAAGAAATACACAAAAAACAATAGCTGCTGCCGTAAAGATTTTTAGCATCAGATTTGCATTATTTCAATTTGTTGTGTTTGTTCGTTTTTAGGCAGGTTCTCTTTAAGGTGTACAGTAAGAAGCCCGTTTTTTAAAACTACGTTCTCTACTTCTATATTACGCCCCAGCGCAAATATTTTTTTAAAGTTTCGTTTTGCGATACCACGATGCGTGTAGGTATTCGATATATCGCTAAAGTCGGTTTTCTGTATGTCTCCTGCTATGGTAAGAGTTTGTTCTTTGACTGATACGTCTAGGTCTTCTTTGTCAAACCCAGCCAGTGCAAGCGTGATAGCGTGTACGCCCTTTTTTTGATTTACGATATCGTGAGGCGGATAGCTTGGTGCGCTGGTGGAGTTAAGTAGAACAGAGTCGATAGTCTTAAAGAACGGATCAAAGCCGATAGCTTGATTAAAGTAACGAGAACCCAGAAGTTCATCTAAAGAAAAATTAGGCATACTTGTATCTCCCATATATTTGTATCTTTGCCCGACTTGTGGCACAAAGAAAAAGAAAGTACACCGTGTTGTATTTTTGTGTTCCGTCACATACTTTGTAATACAATACAAGAGGTCGGCAAAGTGTGAACACGATTACAAAAATAATACAAGCTTTGTATAACGTGGTGTACTATATACTATTATAGCGTCTGAGAGACATGTTGTCAATACTTTTTTTACATTTTATGTATTTTTTTCTTGACAACTTGCGAATACAGGTGTATAATAGGAGATACTCCGTTGGGCAAAGGGACACTATAGGGTCTTATATAGGCCCGTAGAGTACTAATAGGTCGTATAGTCGAAAGATTCACATATAGTATCTGTAAGGTCTTATAGTCGAAAGATTCACATACTAGAAATTAGATAAAATTCGTCTTTGGGTATATACATATATAGGAGGGGCTAGTGGCCCATCCCGGCCCCAGAGCAGATATTTTAGTATTTTTATGACAAAAGGCTCGCCGAAAGTTTGCTTTGTAGTCTTATCGGTAAAAACCCCTAGCCTTGTCGTCTCGCAGTCTTGATAGCTTATCGCCATCACGGAGAAATAGTTATCTAATATCTGACAAATCTCGAAAGCTCTTGAAAGTTGGTGCGTCGAGGGGGGCATGGCGCACAAACAGCCTACAGACTAAAACGCAATAAGCCTTACCGATCAAGCAGGTCGCCACTTATTGCCAAACATCGCGGCAAGCCACACAAAAAAAGCCCCAGCGAACAGCCGGGGCGAGTTTGGGAGGGAAACTGTGGGAGCGTTGTGTTAGTCGATGTCTGTGTCCGGTTTACGTGCTGCGCTCACGTTAATCTCGAATAATACCATTCCGGCGGTGTCCACAATCTTGATCCGGCGCATGTTGTAATTGCGATCATCATCTAGCGGTTCAACGTAGATGCCCGCAGCATCACGAATGCTAATCGACGGATTGCTGATCGACACACCCGGCCCGACTTCGTGGCGTGTTTTGTAAGGGTTGTCGGAGAGATCTTGGAGGGTAACGTAATCAGTATTAGCCATTTCGATTTAGTCCTTCTTTTCGGTGTAGGTTGATGTGTAGATAAAAGTATCGGCTTCCTTGAAGGTCGCGAAGCTGGTTACGTAATTGTCGTCAAGATCGAAAAGTTCGATTTCAAAACCGTCTTCACTCAGATATTTACGATACATTAATCTGCCTTTCGTTATTTGCGATCTAAACATATTAGCCGCTAAACAGATAAAGGACAAGAATGATTGCAAGCGCACTAGCCTGATAGATCAGCGCACCCTCAAGCATTGCGGACGATACCGTTAGAACAGTAAAGCCTTGTCCACACAAAAACGGGTTCGCCGCGATCCAAAGCGTGGAGATTGTTTTGGCAGTCCTCACACATGCCGGAACGTGCATACTCACGGCAAGACAGACGGTCGGTAAATGTGTCGGCCTCTTGCTGGCAAATAACGCAAACGTCGGAATTGATAGCAGCGTTACGATCTAGTCCGAAGGTATCAAAGTCCATATTTCTTACTCCGAAGAAAAGAGGGGGACCGCGCTTTATGCGGCCCCCGTTGGTGTTGTTGTTAGATGTTGAAAACCACAAGCAGCACAAGAACCACAATGAAGATCACAACACATCGATAGATAGCTAAGATGAAACCCACCTTAAGCAGCGATCAGCTCACGGGCGGCAATAAGGGCTCGTGATTTGTTGTCACGTTGTCCGCCATACATCGAGGCAAACAACCGTAGATCCGGTCCCGTGTCTTTAATGGGATTGTGATCTACGATATTCGTGACAGTCTGAAACGCTCCCCAAGCTGTAATCCGATTATCGTCTGCACGAGCTGTCTTAAGATCGTGACCAGCATTCAAAGTCTTATCGCTTGCCGGTTCGTCAAGGCTGGTTTCGACGCTCGAAAGATCGATAGTGGTATTGCCGGTTTCGACGGCTTCCTGCATCAAGCGTTCGATAGCTGCAAGCCGGTCTTTTTTAAGTTTGGCGTCGGTGGTCGACTTGGCGCTGATATCCTTGCCACGTGCAAGCGCAAGGGCCTTTTGAACTGCCCGGCTATGCTTAACCTTTCCGCTGTCGTCAGTGGTTTCCGTTCCACCAAACACCGTACGGAAAAACTCTATTTCCTCTTCACCAGTAAGAACACGTTGCGCCATCTTTTGTGCAAGCTTTTCAAAATCACTAAACTCAGCCTGAAACAGTCCAAGCGCCGTAACCATCGCAGCATTGTCGAACGGCACTTTATGGTTATGTTTTACGATGTCTTTGGACGTATCCCGCGCCAATGTCCACGTGTTATTGCACACAACACGAATAGGGCTGAACATACACGAGTTGGCCGCCATGCCGGTATGATCCAACGTAAAGACGATATTGGAAACGACTTCATCCACGCCATCAAGCGTGAAGCCTTCGTTCGGTGTCGCCATTACCCAAACACGCTGACCATCGAAAAGCGACCCAGCGGTATGGACAAACAGCGTTCCGGCCTCTACGAACGGCTCAAAAAACTGAAACATAGTAGAGTTCTGAACGGGTTTATATTGCTCAGTCACGCATTTTCCCAATATCTGCCCGTCCGAAACTCTTTCGATATAGTGGCTTTCCTCGATTGGCGTGCCGTCCAATTTGTGATTAGCCTCAAGGCGGACTTCCCAATCAAGTCCCGCCGCCACCTGAATATCGGCAAGGGGCGTATCCTGATCGATAGAGGTTCCCAAACCGTGCCACGGAACGTCACCTACGAAAGCCATATTTTCGACTGCATGTACCATAATCGTTTTTCCTTTTGTTTCGGTTAATCTTGCTTAAGTACATTCCCACAATACACGAACGACAAGCGACTGCAAACCTTTTCTTTTGTAGATAATGAACACAAAACGAAGCGAGGGCGAGGCGAAGCGAAACCATCCAGCCCACCAGCCAAAAAGAATAAAGGGCCGGAAGAAATCTCCAGCCCCTTTCGATAGATACCGTTGACAAAAGTAGAGTTGACAAAATATCTTTTATTTTTTCTTTCGCAATGGAGGTGGAGGGCTGTTCTGTATTCTAGTTATAGAACCCCTTGTAAAAGCGCTTTTAATACATCCTCTATTCTCACTATCTATCTTGTTTTGTAAAGTTTGCGTATCCTTCTTTTCTCTGTACAAAAATAGTAGAGTGTTTTTATTTCTCGACATCTCTATATAACTCCCATGTCTGACAAAACGCTAAACTGTTCGTGCGTCATTCTGTCAATATTCTTTCCAGTTTCGTATGCGTGCTGTGCAAAGTCACCGCATACTACGTTTGTAATCGTATTGACATTAACGTTACGATATCCCTTTTTATCCACATCGTACACACAAAGATAGTCGTCGTGTGTGTCTGTTGTCTTTCCGCTTGCCGTATGTTTAGTGACACCAAGCCTACCGTTAAGCTTACGGATTTCTCCATTGGCCTTTACAAATGTAACAGTAAAGAATTTATCGCCAATCTTATCTGCCAGATATTCCGCGTACGTTTGGCTAGTCTTCGTCATCTTCTTCGCTCCTTATTGTTGCGATTTCTTGCGAAAGGTCTAACACGATCTCAGACGCTTCGTCAATGATTTTCTCGGCAAAGTGTTTGGACCATACAGAACCTAGACCGTATTTTTGTTCTATTATAGTATGTAACTGCTCCGTGAGAAATCTTGCCACTTCTACGTCAACGTCATTGTACACGTAATATCCTGATCCTCTCTGTATTTGCCGCCAATTAAATTTTCTACGGGAATAGCCCGCATTGACGCGGACAGTCATCAGTTTTTTACCTTTTCTATGATACAGGGGTTATTGCCAAAGTCATAACAGTTTAAACAGTCTTTACACTTCTGGCCCGTGCATGGTTTGTAGTGTTTATCGGCTACGGCGTTTGTGGTCATTGCGTATTTTCTTGGGCCGACACGCATTAATTTACTCGTTAGCCAATCTTTATACATAACATCTACCTCATCGCTTGTTACGTTATTAAATACATAATCAAAGTTAGTTGGTGGTTGCCAATGTACATCATCTACAACAGGATTAGACCATACTAGAATAAGGTTATGTGGGAAGGGCGCGTTGTCTTGTTGCATGTCACGCTTAACTAAATTTACAATATCCCTGCGCTTTGTCCATAAAGCGAAATTGCATCTAGGGTTATATTGTGCAATTAGTATAAGGTTCTCAAAGTGTGTGCGGTTTATAAGCTCACCATGAGCGTCAAAACGATGATAAGCGGCATTTATAAAAAGATCGATATTGTCTGTGTCTAAAGGTTTAGACAATAAGTCAGAGTTGCGTTGCAAGGCTTTCTCTAGATTATTGCCAAAGCGTTTGCTTTCAAGCGTTTTGAAACTGTAACACTTTTTGCATATGATATCGTCACGTTTTGAAGTGTGCATATCTTGGCAAAATTTATTAGTGACAGTATTTACACTAATGGCTTGGAAGCCTTCAAGCTTACCGTTAAGATTGCTTATGTGTATTGCTTGCATAACTTATTCCTCCTCTCTCTTTAAAATACTACTACACCACGCTTTTCTAGTGCAGTCGCCAGTTTGTTAGATTCTTTAGACAATGCATCAACAAGCCTTTCGGATTGTTTTTCTGTCAATTCCACATCATCAAATTCAGCCAACTGTCTTGTCCCATTCTGTAGCTGCCATACATAACTTGAAACAACATTATATATTTCGCGTTGAGCCATTTCTGTATATTTCATAAACTCGCCTCCTGTTGAAAACCAATACCGAACCATACAATAAACCGCTAAGGCTTGTCAAGTACTTTTTTCTGTAGAGTATGGGTTTCTTTTTCTGTATACAATAGGGACTCTGAACGATAATTGCACTCATTACAAGTAAACTTATACGATCCTTTACAATCCCAGTCTAAATCTTTCGCTTTACCAGTTGGTATAAAGGATTGACAAAATTTACAGTTGACAAAAAACGTATGTTCTGGACTGGTCATGGTTGACAAAACCTTTCCTTCAGTTGACAAAGTTTTTTATTTATGACTGACAAATCGTGTTGACGTTTTGCCTCTGACATAATTGTAGGTACAATAAGATGTATACAACCTGACAAAAGTACAGTTGACAAAATCATAACAAATACAACTTTAATCACTGTTTTCTTCGCGTTTTATGTAATCTACCTTAACCTCGAAATCTGTTTCGTTGGCTAATTTACGAAACCTTTTCATTTCTCTTTGTTCGTCTTCCATACCCCATTCGACATAAGTACGAATAACCTCTGACACACTTACACTGTCACCTTCAGCCCTTTTAACTAAATGATTAAAAGTATCTTCTTCAAAACCGCAAATTATTCTTCGTAACCTACGTTTACCTTCTACGTGTCCTTTTACCATTCTAAGGCTCCTTTGGAAAGTGGTGATAATTCTTGTAAAGATTGTCCAAACTCTTTATAGTTTGTGTAAGTATTTTTTGTTCTTTGTCCAACACTGTTTTACATTCTGTCGTATATTGGTAGCTCCACGCCATTACGTAGATAGACGCAAGGCACGGAGCAAACCAAGCTAACATCATCATTACAGACTTACTCAACAGTGAACTCCAATGTAATAGGCCCATCAGCCTTTTGAACAAAGTCTACAAGTTCTTTTTGTCCTTTGTTTAGAACATCCGTCACAACCCAAATTAACGGATTGTGTCCATTGTCAGACTCCCACAACCAATCTTCAAAATCACTATCATACCAAGAGAGAGGGTGTTGAGTCCATACGTTAAACTTACCGTCTAAACGTTTAACGATTTCTGTCTTCATTTTTTCGTTCCTTCAAGCCTGTAAAGATCAAGATAATTTCTGTGTTTATGATACAAAAGGGTAGAAACCTTTCCCGCCTTTTTGCATAAAAACAGATAAGTCCTAAAGAGTAAATAGTAAATTTTAATTTTCATAAGAGAACCTTTTGGTTGACAACCCGTACCCATAGGGTATAGTGGGTCTTATAAGCTTTGTCAACCTAAAAAAACAACTGGAAAAACAATGGGTTATCGAAGAGTTCAAAAAGACTTGCAGCGTCAAAACAAAAGGCGTAGTCTTGTAGCAGCAAGTTTGGCCGATCCTCTGTTTCGCAAACGTGTGGTGGAGTCTGAAAAATCAAAGCACAAGCGAAAGAGATTGACAAAAAGTCAGATTGACAAAATCTACAACGACACCTTACAGGACTTGTAAACAATGAACATATTCTATCTAGATGCTAATCCCGTAGTAGCTGCCGAGTATCATTGTGACAAACATGTAGTTAAAATGATTCTCGAATCGTCGCAAATGTTGTGTAGCGCACACAGAGTTTTAAGTGGCAATGATTTTTGTGATGAACGTGGGTTTTATAAACTTGCACATAAAAACCATCCAAGCACTAAATGGGCAAGAGAGTCGTACGTGCAATACAGATGGTTGTATAATCTTTACGAATCTTTGTTGACAGAATACACAAAGCGTTACGAAAAGTCTCACGCTTCTGGTAGGCTACGAGAAGAACTAGAAGTATGCCCTACAGACATCGGTACAGAAAGTTTTAAACAGCCTCCTCAATGTATGCCAGAACAATATAAAATTCACGGTAACTCCGTACAGGCTTATCGAAATTATTATATTGGTGACAAATCTCGTTTTGCTAAATGGGCGTACACTGACAAACCTTATTGGTGGGAAACGTTTTGATAAAAGTAAACACAACAGACGAACAATTTGATCTACTCCATCAAGCAGTAGACAAAGCAAGAAAGAATGCAAAAGAAGTAAAAGTTGCCAGAAAGGCTCTATTGAATTTATTGATGGATCATTCTAAATTTACGAATACATTAAAACAACACGGTGAAACAATAGAGGTTATCGAATGACTGACAACATTACTGCTATCAACATAACATCTTCAATGCGAGACAAGGCATCCGAAAAATCTAAAGAAATGGGTGTACTTAAACACTCCATTGCTAAAGGAAAAGGCAACATGTACGGATTTTTAGGAGAGGGCTTGTTTAAACAATACGCCTCTCCTTTTTATAAAGTAGAAACACACAACACGTACGACTACGATTTTTTATTAAACGATGATGTACGTATTGATGTTAAAACAAAATCTACAAGCGTCATACCTAAAGGTGTCTACGACTGTAGTGTAGCTGCATACAACACAAAACAAAAATGTGACGCTTATGTATTTTGCAGAGTTATGCACAGTTTTGATAGGGGCTTTATACTTGGTGGTCTTATGAAAGAAGAGTTTTTTGATAAAGCTCAGTTTTGGAAAAAAGGTAAGATTGATCCGTCTAACGGCTACCAAGTTAAAGCAGATTGTTACAACATAAAGATAGACCAACTTCAAACTATCAAGGAGTTAGTAGAGACATGTACAGCAAGCAGTTAGAATTACCTTTTGTAGAGAAAAACGACAACACATACAAAAAGATTTTCTACAAAAACTTTGTTTATCATGGAGTAAAAGATTCTATGGGCATAGTAACTCACACGATTACGGGTCCAAATTCGGAGACAGTTAAGTTTTACGTTGACTACGACTCAGACTTCGCTACTATGAAGGAAGTTATGGAGTACGTGAATACAGTCTTAGAGGTCGCGGCTCCCATTTAACCACCTTAATCTTAACAGAGAAAACAAATGACAAAGTACGTTCTAGACCTTGAGGCAGATAGCCTAACTCCGACTCGTATCTGGGTTGTGTGTATTTGTGATGTAGATTGTCAAAATGAAAAAGTGTTGTCTTTCAGAGATTCTTCTTCTTTTTTACAACATGTGGATATAGAAAATGATACATTCATTGCTCATAATGGTATTGGGTTTGATTTCCCAGTCCTTAAAGATATTTGGAACATTGATATTAAAAACACGGTGGATACTTTGGTGTTATCTAGGTTATTCCATCCTGATCGTGTTGGCGGTCACAGTTTGGATGCTTGGGGTGAACGTTTGGTTTACCATAAGATGAGTTTTGACAAGTTCGACGCTTACTCGGAAGAGATGCGAGAATATTGTGAACAAGACGTATCTGTTACAGTTAAACTGTACAGACATCTTGTGGAAGAAGGCTCAGACTTCTCACAACAAAGTATAGACTTAGAACATTCCATTGCTACTGTTATTGAAGGACAGTCTCGATACGGCTTTTATTTGGATAAAAAGAAAGCAGTAGACCTTTTGGTTGAAACACAGTCAAAAGCAGATTCTATTAAAAATAATATTAAAGAGTACTTTCCTCCAAAAGTAAAAGTTATACGAAAAGACCTACCCAAGCTTACACGTAGTCTAGCTATTTCTAAAGTAGGTCTAAGACAGTTTCGATACGAGGATGTTGCTGGACCGTTTTGGTCTATAGAGTTTGAGGACTTCAATCCAGCATCACACAAACAAGTCGTAGAGCGTATGAACGAGGCTGGGTGGAAACCTACAGAGTTTACACCAAAAGGTTCACCTAGAGTTTGTGAGGCCAATCTAGCGACACTTCCAGACAGTGCGCCTAAACCCGCTAAAAAACTTTCTGAATGGAAGATGCTTGAGACACGCTGGAAGACTGTAGAGTCTTGGCTTAACGCATTAGGAGATGATGGCCGTGTACATGGTAAGGTTTTTAGTCTTGGTGCCGTGACAGGCCGTATGACACACGCTGACCCAAACATGGCAAATATTGTGTCTTCATCTAAACCTTACGGAAAAGAAAGTAGAGAGTGTTGGACTGTACCTAACGAAGACTACCGTATATGCGGCATGGACGCGCAGGGCTTAGAGCTTCGTATGCTTGCTCACTACATGAAAGATGATGCGTATGCGGAGGAGGTTGTCAATGGTGATCCACACACTGTCACTATGCAAGCTTTGGATATTACTGACAGGTCGCTGGCAAAAACATTTATTTATGCATTTTTGTACGGTGCCAGCGCAGCTAAACTTGGTTCCATACTTAAGTTAAACCCGTCACAGGGCGGGGCTATACGGCAAAGATTTCTAAATAACATGCCCAGTCTTCAAAACCTTATAGCGAGAGTAGACCAAGTATCTTCTCGCGGCTACATACGAGGAGTAGACGGTCGTAGACTGTACGTAAGACATGTTCACGCAGCTTTAAACACATTGTTGCAAGGTGCGGGAGCTATACTCTGTAAACAGTGGTCCGTATGCATGGACCGTGCAATACTCAAACACAATCTTCGCGCTAAGTTGGTAAACACTATTCACGATGAGCTTCAGTTTGAAGTTCACAAAGATGACGCGAAGCAAGTTACCGAATTGGCTCAGTCGTCAATTCGAGAGGCGGGGCATCTGTTGGACCTGCGAGTTCAAATGGATGCTGAAGCAAAGATTGGGTTTTCTTGGGCCGACACGCATTAAATGTGTTGACACGGGATATCGAATCATCTAAAATACGAAACATCAACAACTATCAAGAAGGAATGTAAATCCATGATTGTATACGGAACAGCTTTTTACCCCAGTCTTTTTCAACCTAACCAAATGTCCAACAAGTACGAAATGAACATCGGTCAGTTGGAAAAGGATTCTATTCGTGATTTAAAAGGCGCAGGTCTTGAAATTAAGACAGGCGAGGGTAAAAAGGAAGATCACGGAGACTTCATCACGGCTAAGTCGGGACGCCCTATTCGGGTTGTAGACGCTGCGGGAAACCCGTGGGACAGTTCTCGTCTTATCGGTAACGGCAGCTTGATTAAAGCTTCTGTAAACCCCTACGAGTGGAATTATCGCGGTAAAGCCGGTGTAGGTGCTGGTCTTAACTCGGTAATGGTTTTGAAGTGGGTTGAGTATATCGCTACGGACGAGCTTGAACCAGAGCCAAAGTATGTCGAAAGTGATGAGCTAGACTAGAGATAGTCAATTGGGAACAGAGTAACCGTCTCTGTGGTGTCTAGGGTGAGGGAGTGGGTTCTAGATGCAATACTGTCGAGCTTATGTGGATAGCGGTTAAGCCAGTAACGACATTAAATAAGACGCTGGTGGGAAAAGAAGGAGCGCCCTCACTAGGAAGGCTCCTTAAACTATCATACAAAGAGGACCAGTATAAACTTATGAAAAGGGTCATACACGTTAATCAACATGTGATAAAAAGAAATAAAAAAACAGGAGAGCGTGAAGCGCCACTGACTGCCAAATCGTATAAAGACAATACAAAAGCCAGTGAGATAAGAGTTGACGGTCCATGCCGCATTGTGTACCGTCCAGATGCTCCGTTACCCTGCGGGGCTCATGTGTGGATTGAAACAAAATCAGACATTGAGATTCTACGTTAAACTGTTTACTCGCAAGGAATTTTAATTTATGTCAAAACAACCAAATAATATATACTCTCTGATATCGGACATGCATAACGTTATTACGGAAGGTAAAAAAACAGTATCTTCTGAAAACGTAGACAAGTTCGTAGAAAGTTTAAGAAGCGAAGCTTTGCGTTTTTTTGATCCGGAGGAGCGCAAAAGAGCTTCGTATCTTCGTATGTCCAACATAGGCAGAGAGGATAGAAAACTTTGGTATGAAATGAAGTCTGAACCTATTCAGCATCCTCCAGAACTTCTTTTAAAATTCTTTTACGGAAATCTTGTTGAAGCTTTTATTTTATTTCTTGTTGCAGAGTCCGGACACTCTGTGACAGACCAGCAAAAAGAAGTACAGCTAGAGGGTATCAAAGGACATATAGACGCTAAGATAGACGGTTGTGTCATTGATGTTAAATCTGCTTCTAACTATGGTTTTAAAAAGTTTAAACAGGGTACGCTTTTTGAAGACGATGCTTTTGGATACATTGGTCAAATCTCAGGATACATGGAAGCAGAACAGTGCAACGAAGGTGGTTTTTTAGCTTACGATAAAAGTACCGGAGAGATCACTTTGTTGATGGTGGACGAACTTACAAAGATCGACGCTTCAGCGCGCATTCAACATATCAAAAAAGTGGTTAAGCTTGACAAGGCTCCGGAAAAGTGTTATGACCCCGTACCACACGGTACAAGCGGAAACTACGTCATAGATTTTCCTTGCCGCTACTGTGATTTTAGAACAGAATGTTGGCAAGACGCAAATGACGGAAAGGGTTTACGAAAATTTAAGTACTCCAACGGTATTAAACATTTTACAAATATCGTTGTTGAGCCAAAAGTAGAGGAGTTATTTTAAAGGTGCCTAATGCGAAATATGTCAAGACACACCAACCATGTCCCGATTGTAATTCCAGCGATGCTCTTTCTGTTTATGTGGACGGGGGTACTCATTGCTTTTCTTGCCATACTACTCACAAAGGAGAAAATATCGTGCCGTTTGACAATAATGCTGAACTATCTAAGGGCTATTCGGACGCAATAAAAGATCGAAGTATTCGTAAAGATGTGTGCTTTCGCTACGGTGTAACGCTTACAGACTTGGACGAACACATATATCCTTACTTTAATAAAAACAATTCACACATCTCCAACAAGATAAGAACAAAAAACAAACAGTTCTTTACGGAGGGAGACATAGGTCAGTGTGGGTTGTTTGGTCAGCAGATTTTTGGTAACGGTGGAAAGTACATCACGCTTGTAGAGGGTGAAATAGACGCAATGTCTGTTTACCAAATGTTTGACAGTCAGTGGCCTGTTGTGTCCGTAAGATCAGGAGCGCAGTCTATAGAAAAGGATATCAATGATAATTATGATTTCCTTAATCAGTTTGATCATATTCGTATTTGTTTAGATAATGACGAAGTTGGTAAGGCGGCGGCTCGTAAAGCCTCTGAGCTTCTTGCTCCTAAAGCCTCTATCATTAACATGCGATACAAAGACCCTAACGAGTATCTTGAAAAGAATGCTGTAGCAGAGTTTAAACAAGACTGGTGGAACGCTACAACGTACACTCCAGAAGGTATCGTTGCTGGCTCTGATCTTTGGGAAGAAATAAACAAAGGTCCCGAAAAGTCTATTGCTAACTATCCTTACGCTGGTATGAATAAGTATACTTACGGAATGCGCCCCGGTGAGCTTGTAACTGTTTGCGCTGGAACAGGCATCGGTAAAAGCGGTTTTCTACGAGAGCTTATCTATCACGTATTTAGCTCTACAAATGAAAACTTAGGTCTTATGTTTTTAGAGGAGTCCGTTAAAACAACTGCCAAAGCTCTTATGGGTATTCACGGAAGCAAGCCCTATCATCTTCCAGATACAGAGTATACTCCGGAAGAGTACCGTAAGGCTTTTGAAGACACTGTGGGTAGTGGACGCATCTTTTTCTTTGATCATTTCGGAAGCAACTCTATTCAAAACATCATTGGGCGTATTCGTTACATGGCGAAAGTTCTTAAGTGTAAGTACATTGTACTGGATCATATCAGTATTCTTGTTAGCTCGCAAGAAAACGGATTTGACGAAAGGCGTACAATTGACGAGTGCATGACTAAGTTGCGTACGCTTGTACAGGAGTTAGGTATCTGCATGATCATAGCGTCTCACCTACGTAGAGTGTCGGATGGATCGCATGAGGAGGGCAAGGAGCTATCCCTTAACCACCTGCGTGGCTCTCACTCAATCGGCCAACTGTCCGACCTTGTATTAGGCTTGGAACGCAACGGGCAAGCAGACTGCCCCGTAGAGCGTAACACGACTAAGGTACGTGTGATCAAAAATCGCTTCAGCGGCATGACGGGTTTGTGCAGTACTTTGTTCTTTGACAGTAAAACAAACCGTTTACGTGAAGTCCTTTCTCACAATGACGAGTTAGCGTGATGCCGTTTATGTTGCAACAGATACTTTCGACACAAGACGTAGATATAAACAACGGTGTACATTACGTATACATAGATAACGATAAGAGACAGGCGGCAAGTCAAGGTGCCGTTTACCTGTCTAATCACGATAGGGGTATAGGAATAAGAATTAAAAAAGCACCCGGAGAAAAGATAGGATCGTATTGGACTGATGAAGAGTTTCAGTTAAATCGTGAAAAAGTTAAGGAAGATATAGGAAAAATAGAAAAACTGCTTCAAGATAATAGAGTAGTTATTATGGTCAAGTCAGATTTAGACGAGTGCATAGAAGATCGCTTTCTAGAGATTTGCCCACGTTCCTATAAATACTTTAGAAGCAGTTTAGCTAATTGTTTAAGGATATACAAACCATGACAAAAATACCTGAACATAGATTTAGATCACGTTTTGAAAGAAGGTTTGCTAAAGACTTGAATGAAAGAGGAGTAGCGTTTGAGTACGAAGATCATAGATTTTCCTATCAACCTAAAATTAAAAAGTACACACCAGACTTTTACTTGCCTGAGTTTGATTTATTTATAGAAACAAAAGGGTTCTTTAACGCTGCTGACAGAATGAAACACATCTTGATTAAAGAGCAGCACCCTGATCTAAATTTAAAATTTGTTTTTATGAATGCTTTTAACAAGATCAATAGAAGTTCTTCTACCACTTATGGCTCTTGGTGTACTGATCACGGTTTTCAATTTGCAGAAGAAAGGATACCAAAAGAATGGATCAAAGCGAGTTCGAAGAAGAAACTAAAGACTTAAAAGAAGGAAGAGTCTACATAGTTTTACAAGACTCAGAAACAAAAGAAGATTTTGAAGAGCATGGTTTTTTTAAAGTTATGATCTTTGATACAACAAAAAACGAAGATGTTGCTGATGCCGATATAGGTAACAAAGCTACGTCTTTTATCGTAGCAAACGGGTTGTTTTCCATTCTGTCTAGTAGTCCCTCGCATGTTTTCGATGAGGGTATTGACATGATTATGAATAACTACTATAATGATTTGAATGAAAACTCGTCATCTGACAATCTTGTAAATTTTATGGAGTTTAAAGATAAGCCAAATGGAAGACCAAATTAACCACCCTCAACATTATAACACTCAGTCTCTAGAGGCTATCGATATTATAAGCGCCTCTATGACGCCGGAAGAGTTTAAAGGCTATCTTAAAGGTAATATTTTAAAATATCTTATTCGTTACAAACACAAAGGAAGCCCTGCTGTTGATCTAAAAAAAGCACGGTGGTATCTTGATAAACTAATTGGAGAAATAGAAGATGGAAGCTAATGAAATAACACTGCCAACTAACTATCAAGCATTCATACACATGTCTCGGTATTCTCGTTGGCTTGAAGAGGAACAGCGTAGAGAGACTTGGGAAGAAACCATCGACAGGTATCTTTCCTTTATGGAAGAGCATTTAAAAAAGAACTACAACTACGATCTTGTTGGCGTTGAATTAGCGGACATTCGTAGAGGTATGCTCAACCTAGAAGTCTTAGGCTCTATGAGAGCTTTGATGACGGCAGGACCCGCACTGGCAAGAGAAAGCGTTTCGGGTTACAACTGTTCCTATCTTCCTGTAGACTCTCCACGATCCTTTGATGAATGTTTGTATATTCTTATGAACGGCACAGGAGTAGGCTTTTCTGTAGAACGTCAATACATCAGCAGTCTTCCGACTATTCCTAACAAAGAGTTTGAAAACAGTGATGATGTAGTATCTGTTGCTGACTCAAAAGAAGGCTGGGCTAGAGGTCTGCGCGACCTTATCTCTCTTCTTTACACAAACCGCGTTCCCAAGATCGATGTAAGCAAGATACGTCCTGCTGGTGCAAGGCTTAAAGTATTTGGAGGCAGAGCGTCCGGACCTGCTCCTTTAGAAGAACTGTTTGATTTTACTATTCAGACTTTTAAGAAAGCTAAAGGACGTAAGCTTAACTCTCTTGAGTGTCATGATATCATGTGCAAGGTAGGCCAAGTGGTGGTGGTAGGCGGTGTCCGTAGGTCTGCCTTGATCTCACTCTCTAACCTCACTGACGAGCGTATGCGTATGGCTAAAAGTGGTGACTGGTGGGTGGACAATCAACAACGCGCTCTTTCTAATAACTCTGTATGCTACACAGAGCGCCCCGACATGGGTATTTTTATGAAAGAATGGCTTTCTCTTTATGAAAGTAAAAGCGGTGAACGAGGTATTTTTAATCGTGTTTCCGCACAACAAAAAGCCGCCTCAAATGGGCGGCGTGACGGCAACATAGACTTTGGAACTAATCCGTGTTGCGAGATTATTCTTAGACCCTATCAGTTCTGCAACCTGTCAGAAGTTATCTGTAGAGTAGATGACACTATGGTAACTTTAAAAAATAAAATTAAACTTGCAACCATTCTAGGAACCTTTCAGTCTACACTTACAGACTTTGGGTATCTTCGTAAACGATGGAAGGATACCACAGAGGCAGAGCGCCTGTTAGGCGTATCGCTTACGGGTATTATGGACTGCCCCGCTGTATGTAACGCTACTCCAGAGGCTTTACAGCAGCTAAGAGACGTTGCTGTTAAAACAAACAAAAGGTTAGCGGAGAAGCTGGGCATAAATCAAAGCACGGCTGTAACTTGCGTCAAGCCCTCTGGGACTGTCTCGCAGTTGGTAGATGCTGCTTCCGGTATTCACGCACGACACAACCCCTACTATGTCAGAACGGTCAGAGGAGACAACAAGGACCCGCTGACGGTGTTTATGAAGGAAAAGGGTGTTCCCTACGAGTCGGACTTTACTGCGCCTGACAGTGTGACAGTATTTTCTTTTCCTATGAAAAGCCCAAAAGACGCAGTGTGTAGATACGATATGAGTGCGTTAGAGCAACTAGAGCTTTGGCTTAAGATTGCAAATAACTACTGTGAACACAAACCATCTGTAACTATCTCTGTTAAAGAGAATGAGTGGCTTGAGGTTGGTACTTGGTGTTGGAATAACTTTGACGCTCTTTCCGGCATTTCCTTTCTTCCCTTTTCGGATCACTCGTACAAACAAGCTCCCTATCAAGATATAGATCAGAACGAGTATACAAAATTCTTAGAGCTTATGCCACCGGATATCGACTGGACAGAGCTACAGATGTTTGAAAGAGGCGACACTACTAGCGGGTCACAGGAGTTAGCGTGTACAGGCGGCGTATGTGAGATTGTGGACATAGGCGCATGAAGGAGTCCATCATCTCTCAAGTCAACGTTACTCTAAGAGAAGACGGGAACATTGCTATTTTATACAACAATGTTCCCGTCAGGGACCTAGAGATTTTATTTGAAAAAGAATATTCAGACTATCCATATTTATCTTCTTTAAGAAACTACATGAAAGATTTAGACGTAGTTACTCACGACTATCTTGACTCTATTGATAAACTTAGAGTGTCTGACTAGCTTTTATTTTTTGGAATAAACGTGTTCTCTTGCTTTACTCATAGCACGATTACCAAACCAAAAGGCGATAATAGCACTAAAGATAGCCGCTGTTTCGCTGTCCCACGCCATTTGAATAGCAAGAGTCCAGTCAAGGTTCTGTGTATTAATCATAGCGTAGATCAACGCACCTTTAACAGAGGCAAACATTAAGAAGAAAAGATAAGTAATGACAGGGCGCACAGAACCCCGCAGACTGTTGATAAAAGGTCCAGAGTCGATGGTTCTATCATGTTCATAAAGGCTCTTTGTTTCTTGTATCTCAGCTTCCGCATCAAGTTCTTTAACACGTAATTCTGAAAGTTGTGAAGCGTACTTCGCTTTTGCTTCAAGCATTTGTAGCTCTTGCTCGTTTGCTTGTTTTTGTTTGAAGTATCCTAAAACTTCAGGTACAATAGAAGTACCAAAACCAATCAATGTTCCTAGAAGAGCTATCATTTCTTTTTGCTCATCCAAGCAGACATACCCATATACGCACCGACTACGCTTGCCATGCCTATGTAGAATAGTCCAAAAAGATCAGACAAAACTTTAATACGCTCGTCAGGAAAAATAGGCAAAAACAGTATAGCCGTAAATACAATCATTACAACCATAGCAGTCCAAGCCATTTGTTTTTGAGAGTCGGTCTTATTTACCTTAGAGATCGTTGTCATCTCTTCTACGGTAACAGTACCGTCTCCGTCTACGTCAAAACTATCATACATAACATTTTTTTCTTTCATTGCAGCACCTGTTGATGGAGCAGTATTTTCATCATACACAATATTGTTCCTCCCTTCTTAATATTCAGTGTACTCTTTCTCTTAATTTATTAAATAAGTCCCACAAACTTGTAATTTGTTTGTTTGCAACATCTTGTTCTGCTCTTAATTGCACAAGTATTTCTTGTTGATTTTGTGTCCAAGATATATTTTTATCTAAGTCTTGTCGAAGTCTACATGCATCTTTCTGTAACTCTGAAATCTGTTCCCTGCTTCGTGTCGCCCACACTATCAAAAAACCTATAAACATTATTTGATGCCAATGTGCAGATAACATATCTAGCATTCTCTGTGTACTCCTTTTTACATAGTGTTATTTTTGCCCTTGATCCTCTTGTTCTTGTCTAATTTTCCGTGTTTGTTCAGCCTCTTTTTCAAAAAATACCATAAGATCATCTTGTTGTTGAAGACTCATTTTTCCTCCAAATTGAGCTACTCTTACGGAAAGATCGCGTATAAAGTCTCTTGTATTACGAGGTTTAAAAAGCCCTACAGCATAAACGTCTTTAAAAAACTCTGCTGTTTTAGGTGAAATAAGAATATCTCGAATAATATTTGCTTGAAGCAAACGATAATTTACAACTAAGTTTTCCATGCCTATATAAGTTGGAGATACAACTCGTTTACCCACGCTGTTATATACGCGGCCTAAGTGCATCTGCATAGTCATAGCCATTGGTGTATTTTTTATTTTTTGAGGAACACTAAAGCTTGTTAAAGCTGTACCAAGCTGAATAAGACTGTCGATAGCGTTTACGTGTGCTACCCCCTCTTCTGTTATATTTCCTTTTTTATCAGTATAAATTAACTCTAAAGTTTCTCTATGTTCATCCCACCACTTTTTAGCTCCCACAGGATCGAACTCTATGTCAAGATTCATAGTATAAGCGGGGGCGCTAGAAGTTCCCGTAAAGCGACTAAGACCTGTTTTTCTTATTTCAAATTCAGTTAAACCTCTTTGTTTTAGCTTATCAATAATCTCTTGGTTGCCCGTTCTTATAAGAGTTTTTACTTTACTAGGTCTTATTTGAAGTTCTTCTGAAATTTCTTGTAATGCTTTTGCGGATGTTTCGCTAACATCTGAAGTTTTTGCAAGTTTTTTTATGTACGGAAAAGCAGTTGCAGAAAAAGTGTCAAAAATCATAATACGAGAGGATTCTTGTAAAAGTTTATAATCGTCTTCAGACATAGTTTTGTTGTCTACTCTTTTTCTAGCATCACTTAGAACTACATCAATAGCACTTCTACCCCCTAAAGACTGACTTCCTGTTAATGCGTCTAAATTTTTTCTAAACTCAGTACTATTTGCAATTTCTAGTATCATCTTTTGTTGATTAGGAGTAGCGTCTTTAAAAGAATTTGATTTTTTTAATAGTTCCTCAAAACGTTCTACGCTATTAATATCTGTACTTCTTCCTCCACGTTCTAAAAGTGCAACTTGATGGTCGCTTAAAGACTTTAAAGACTCTCTGACTACGACACCATATTTATCCAAACTGCCGCTTTTTCCTCCTCCTAATAAAACTATTGCAGATTGATTAAAAGCGTCTAATTTTAAATCATTTAATTTATCTATAAGATAATCAAATTCTTTTTTAACTACGTCTTTATCTTGTTTAGTTGCGTATAGTTTAACTGACTTATATTTAGCATATCCTTTTAAATTTTCTAAAAACTTTTTACCCCTTTCTCCTGATTTATTCAGAACACCTGAAAAAGCTAATATAGAATCACTTAATATCTCGTCAAGAGTCTCCGGTTTAACGCCTTCATAATTAGTCGTTGCTCTGGTTGCAAAAGAATACAAAAGTTCTTGAACAGGGTCTGCTACTCCTACGACAGCACCATCCGAATCTAAAATTTCAAAGGTTTTATAGGTTTCAGTTTCAGGGTCAAAGAAAAGACGATCAAACTCTTCTGCATTTTTAGTATAATCTTTAGTAACTCCCGGTGTATGAAGAGTTTCAAACAATTTAAAACTAGAAACATACTGTCTTCCATCTCCAGATACATTCTCAAACATTGAAAAAGGACTTTTCGGATCAAGGTAGGGAGAGAATACTTCTCTGTATGTCTTCTTTGCGGCGTCATACTCATCCATAAACTGGCTACCTAAAGAAGATTCGCGAGAAATAGTGTCATCTAGAGCAGCAATTCTTTGGTTTATGTCGTGATAATCTTGATAGTTTCCTTTATTATACTCTGTTCTAGCTTTTAAAGCCATTTTAGATCGAATACGCATAAAAGATTCTATGCTTACTTCTGCTGGCGCTCCTACTCTTCCAACCAAAGAGATAATAGCTGTATTAACAGCATCTTGATAATCTCCTGTTGAAGCTATATCATCTGAATTTAAAAGTATTTTATTTAACAAGTCATTTTTTTGTTCTGAAGTTCCGTCTACATTTACATCTAAGTAAGATGCTAGTTTTTGTTTAAAAGCTCCTTTGTAAAAATCTTGAGAAATTTCTTCTGGAAGCTCTAGTTGTCTTTTAAAATTTTTAGAAGCTATTATTTTTTGCTCTCTAGCGGAAGAAACCCTGTCTAATCCAGCAAAATTTACTAAAAGATTATCAAGAGGAGCGGAAACATCTGCACCTAAATATTCTTCAGGTAACTCAGTAAGAAAACTGTCTAAGTTTATTCTCAAGTCTTTAAAAGACTTATTATTGTCTATATTTTTAAAACCTTGAGAAGCCTTTTCTTGAGTATCTCTAAAAACTCTTTGTAAAATAGTTTTTTGATGTTCTCCGTGTTTCAAAGCACTCACTTCATCTCCTACTTCGCCAAATTGAGAAATTCTGAGAAGCTCGTCTTCATATTCTTCTAGTTTTTCAAGAGATTTATTCGTAGGGTTTTGAGCAAGACGTTTTAACGCTTCAACACGATTAGACACGTAGTTTAAGTCTTTCTTTAAAATACCATTATCTAAAACGCCTAAAAAGTCTGTTAATATCTCTGAAGCTGCGGCATCAGACTGTCTTAACTCATTCATTACTGATTTTAATTGAATAGCTTGTTGACTTAAAAGCTTGTGGTATCTTTCTGCTTCTGTCAGATAGTCACTATTAATGACCTTTCCGTTTAATGAAGAGAACTCTGCATGGTTTACAAGACTATTTCTCATAGCTTGTAGAGCAGCAAAACCTGTAAGTTGTTCTATAAGCAATGGAAATTTATTCATAGCTTTTGGGGCTACGTTATGTAAAGTATTCATTAAGTCGTGTACTTTATCCATTGTTGCTTCAAATTCTTTTCCGTTTTCTCCTCCTAAAACATTTTGCCTAAATTTTGAACCAAACTCTACGGTTCTTCTATTAAATTTAGAGTCTAAAGTAGTGCTTATAAGATAGAAACCATGCGGAAGACCTTTGTCGTTTAGTACTCCGTCTTCCTTAGATTGTCTTAAAAGTCTTTCAGAAGAGTTTCTTAACGTTTGCTCTCTTTCCTTAAGTTCATCTAAAGTTGATGTATCTGCTCCCTGTTTAGGACGAACGCCTTTTTCTATTTTGTTAATTGTAGTTTTTAATTTATCAGCTTCTGCTGTTAAAGCTCTTGCTTCTTTTTTTACAGCGTTACCCATTTCAAAAGACTGTGCAGTCATTTCTTTAATGTCGCTGTTAGTAAACCCGTTCATACGTAAAAACGTTTTTGCGTATCCGTTTGAACCTTTGCCTAGCTTGGAAGAGTCTCCGTCTGCAAAAGCTTTTAAGGCTTTCTCTCGTCGTTCTTTAGTAGAAGACATAAGTAAGGCCAAAGTAGCGTTAAACTGATTATTGGCAGTGGCAGCAGTTGCTCTAGTCCATCCTGCGGCTGAATTGCCTACAAGTGCGCCCATAATAGACATACCCATAGATAAATTCTCGCTCTCTTGCATAGAAGAAAACATTGTATATAGCGCACCAGCACCAGCGGCAGAAATAAAATCTCTTCTTCTATTTAAAGCTTTTTTACGAGCTACTTCTGGAGGAAGACCTCTTTTTTCAAACTTCTCCACTTGCTTTAAAAATGACGCATCATCTTTTACGATGTTATACAAGTTATCCCCGATATCGGGAAAAGTTTGTTTACTTATGTCAAAATTATACAATTGTCTAAGAGGAAGATTTTCGTAAGTTGGTTTAAGACCAGTAAAAAACGATTTCAACATTCCCCCAGTACCTGCTTTATGAGCTATGTATGCAGCAAGGGTTGTGTTTTGAGTAACTTTATTTAACACTCGTGAACCCTGTTTAACCGCTCCTAAACCAGCAAACGGAGCAAACATTCCAAACACAGATAATCCAATATTTAAAGCATCTCTATCTTTGTCTGGAACAGCTAAAGGATCTCGAATACTGTGCCAAAACTGTTTCCAAGTTTCATCATCTCTTATAGGTACTACAGACTTAGCACTTTGAGCTAAATAATCTTCTACTAGTGAAAGTGCTTCTAAAGTTTCTTTTCTTGTAGAAAGAAAATGATATTTTGCAAAAGAAGTCGTGTCATCGTCTTGGTCAGTATCAAAAGCATCTTTTACGTAATTATACATATCTTTTAAACCATACAGAACTGTTCCCGGTGCGGCAGCAGGTACCGCAAGTAATTCTTTTCCTACCATGCCTGAAAGCATAGCAGCGCCTTCAATTACGCTTAAAAGACCTGCGTGTTCAGACATTTCTCCGAAAACATTTCGTTCTGTAGTAATAGGAACACCCCCTGTAAAAGGAGATGGTTTTTTTTGTGTACCAAAAGTAAGAGCCCTAAGTCTTGAAACGATAGGATTGTCTCTATCGTCATCGTCTTCTTCCGGAGGTTTTGAAGCGTAAATCCCTGCAAGTGTAAGAGCGTCAGGTAGGTTTAGCTCTTTATTTTCTTCTAGTTTTAGTCTTGATTCAGCAATAAGTGGATTCAATTTGTCTTCCGCAACATCACCTGACGTAACTATACCTGTAGGCTCAAAAGGAACGTTAAAGTCTCCGTAGTCTTTTGCCATAGCTTGCTCTGTTTTGATTTCTTGAGCAGTCCTTCCCTCAGTTATGCGAGAGGGTTGTCCTTTTCTGAAAGGTACATAGTCTTTTGTAGAATCTCCTTCCTGTTGTATATTTAAGTTTTCAGGAGAGGCAGCTTTCTTTACTGCTTCAGATGCTTTCTGCATATCTCTGAATAAAGTAATGCTATCTTGTTTAGTAGAAATAGGGTCTATTTGAGTATCTAATTCTTCTTGACCCATGTTTTCAATAAAATTTTGAACTTCAGACATTATCTAGCTATCCTTGTCAATGTTAGATACGTATTCTCTAAGAGCTTTTTCAAGATGATTAAAACCTATAGGTTGCTCATCTAAACTTGCGTCTTGATCCTTGTTAAGCATCTCTAACAAAGGTTGAAATTCTCTATATATCTGAGTTAAATTGTTAAAAACTTTTGGTACTTCAACTGCATTATTCCTCCAAGTTTGCTCTGTATCAAGCACTGTAGATTCAACAAAAGCCCTTTGAAAGTTTCCAAAATCAGTCGAGTACATTCCCGTAGGAAAAAAAGTATTTCTGAGAATACCATAAGCCATCATTTCCGATTTGTTAGGTTCGTACATAATATCTTCTTTTACCTTACCTAGATAATTAATAAGAATAGGCGCAATATTTTGAGATGTTTTAATATCCTTTCTTAGCTCTTCTGGTTCAATCTGAGACGCATATTCTTTTAGACCTCCCGCTGGAAGATTTTCGATGCTATCAACTGCTAATCTTGTCTGACTTGGAGTGCCACTTGCCTCCGCTTTATCCATGTATTCTTTAACTTCTGGATTGTTTCCGTAATAAACATCAAGAGCGTCTTTATTAGCTTTTTTAACTAGTTCAATGAAACGGTCTGTGCTTCCAAATAGTTGACCTTTTGCCTCCAACAATAAATCTTCTGCTACTCCACGCCTTAAAGCTTCGTTGTTTTTAAAAGTTAAATACTTTATGGCGTTTCGAGTTCCCGCTTCTGTATTAAACCCTCCTCCCCATAAAGCTTTGTACACATTCTCAAAATCTTGGTTTGAAATAGTTCTACCTCCTGTTTGATCTCCTTGTACATAGCCCGCAAGTTTATAAGTTAAAGCTGTTTTTTCCCACAACATAGTTGCTCGTTTTAAGTACAAAGCGTGTGCTGCTCTCTTTCCTTGTTCAGTAGTACTCTTTTCAAAAGATTTTTTAAAAGCATTTTTTAATTGAACAGACTGCTCTTCAGCAGTTTTTGCTAAATTTTCTACTAACGCTTCATTATCTCCTCTTAAGTCAAGACTGTAACCAAACTGTTCTCTAAATTTTGAAGGTCGTAACTTTGCTTTTCCATATAACGAGTTATTTTTAAGAGACCTAAAAGTGTTTGAAGACGAAGTAAAACCACCTATGTTTATTCCAAACTCTTTTAAACTTTTGACAGCATTTTCAAGAGTAAGAGCAAGTTCTGCTGCGGCACCTCCTGTTGTCGGCAGGGACTCATAGGCTTTTTGTGCATCTAATAAAGTAGTCATGTCCTCATCTTTTAGATCGACAATCTCTTGCAATCCTATAAGCTGAGTAGCTATTTCTAGCCTCTGCGATTGCATTCTACCTCTTTTCACAAATATAGGGTTCATCTCGCCTGTCGGTTTACCTTTTGAATTTAGTTTTTGTCTACTTATTCCCCCGTCTTTCTGAAGATTTGCGTTAATTATAACGCCACCTTTTCTTTGTTTTATATTAGTAGCTGTAGACCCTACCTCTAAATTTACAAGAGCTACATATCTATTAACAGCAGTATTCGGTGGTAGAAAATCAGATTTATTTTTTTCTAAAATACCTGTTAGAGTGTCCACATAGAAATTTCTTTCTTGAACACTCATTGTGCTATAGGTTTTACGTCCACTTTCTAAAACAGCAAAAAATCTTTTTTTATCGTTTTGGTCTTCAATCTTATTTGCATTATTTACCATTTGAACAAGAGACTCTGCTACAGCTATAGGCCAGTGGTTAGGATTGTGAGTCATAACCATTGAAGTCTTTTCTGGAGAGGAGTCTTTAGGGGTAATCTCAGTTCGTGCCGAACCATCAGGAATTGACCCAAATACTTGTTGAAGGTCTTCTTGTTTAAGAATACCAAGTTCTAAAGCTACTCTTGAAAGAACTGGACTTGTTTTTAAAAAATTAATATCTGTAGTTGTTATTTTGTAATTTCCAACAGGTAAACTTCCTAGCTCAATATCACTTCCTGCATGAGTTACTCCCTTTAAACGTTTTTCAAAAGCTTTTTTAATTAACGGCACAGAGCCATGTTGCCTCATAAAAGGTACAAGAGAGTTTTTTACAAAATTATCCAAACCTTTATTAGGTGCAGAAGGTCCGTTATTTTCTGCAAAAGCTATTGCCTTTTTGTATTCATCACTTCTTTTTTTAAACTGATCTAGTGTTAATCCCAGATTACTAGCCATTTCCTGAGTAGGCTCTTGTGTAAAAACCTTACCCGTAAGCATTTCAAAATTTCTTAAAATATCTACATTAAATGATTCTGTTAAAGCCTCTGTTTTAGAGAACGTAGCACTAACGGGAGCCATAAATTTTTTATTTCTGTTTAAGTTTTCTTGTTGGTCTTCAGGCAAAACGCTATTATACGCAGCAAGTATAGTTCCTTCTCCAATATTTACTTGAGTTTCGTTATCTGTTTTATTTTTAGCAGCTATGCTAGTTTGACTTTTTGCTTTAAGCAGTTTTCGAAGCTGTGGTGGAGCATAGTTTATTTCTGAATCTTTGTATAATTTTTTACCGAAGTCGTTTAAACTTAAAACTCCGTTTTTGTTTTTCTGACCCATAAGACCAAAAAGACTATCGTCCGACAACCATTTTACAATAGCTTTTTTAGCATCATTTTTTGTTTTTAGATTATCCGACTTCGTACGTGCTTCATTTTGGCTTTTAAATCTAGCCATACTTTCCGCATGTCTTTGGTCTGCCCGTGTCTCACCTTTTGTATAATTCATTAGGGTCCGTGCAAATTGACGCTTTTCCCTGTCTTCAGCTATTTCTGCTCTTCGTGCTGCTCTATTATCCGCTACTTGTGCTTGCTCTGCTTCAAATGTTAATTTTCTATCAAGTTCGGATGTTTGAAAGACACGATCTGCTTGTGCTTTTTGTGCTAAAGCTCTTGCCTGTTCTTTTTGAGCTTTTTCAATATCCTCCTGATCTCTCTTACGCTCTTCTTGTCGAAAGCGTCCTAAAGCTCGACCTGTTGCACGAAAGTCTCCTGTACTGTCATCGGGGTCTGGTAAAGTGGCTCCACGAACTAAAAGCTCAAGACCTCTTCCTACTTTATCAGGGTCTTCTAGAGTTTTTTTAAGTACTTGTGAAAGAATATCACCTGCTTTTTCTATAAAAGCCATTCTACATCACCCCTTTAGGTTTAGACATAAAGCCCTGTTGCGGTTCTTCGTCAAGCATCTCTTCTTCTTCACTTTGCCTTAAAATATCTGCTTGCTCTTCTGGCGTAAATGATATATCAAATTTATTATCAGGCATAGCCTCTGAACCTAAATCCTCTAAAGAATCCATATCTAAACCTTTTTCTATAGGCTTGTTTTCCAAGATAACCTGATCAACACCTTGATTTTTTGCTATTTTAAATATTTCAATAGCTAAAAAAGGTTTTATAATTTCAGCTACATCAGGACTAAACACTCCTTGACTAAAACTCATCATCACCATAGAGCTTGCCAGCGTCTCGCACGAAATACCTGCTTTTGTGACTTCACCTATTTCTCTTTGTGTCTTAGGTTGATACAACCCAGCCTTTAAAGACAAATAGGCTTTTTCGGCAGAGGCTGTTTGAGCGGGCTTTTCATATGGCATACTTCCCGGCAAAGCAGTCAAAGACTGTCCGGGTATAGGCTTGCCTATGTGCGGATCGTGATTAAGTTTTTGAGTCAAGGTTTCCATGTTTAGCTTAATCCTTTAAGATAACTTTGAAATTTTTTACTTTGTCTGTTAGAAGATACAGAGCGAGGTGAGGCAATCGTAGACGTTAGTCCCGCTGTAACTTCAGGCGTAAAAGGAGGAGAGGTTATAAGACTTGAAATCATACGTTCTAAACCTCTGTCCGCAATAGCGTTTGTTTGAGCTTGAACATTTGCTGCACCAACGCCTCTGTAGTCTGAAATGCCCTTTACAAAACCTGAAGAGGAGAGACCTGCTCTTTGAAAGTCTGTATCATCTTCAATAATCTGTTGAATGTTTTGAGTTGTATTTTCAGCCGCTCTACTTACGCCTACAGAGCTTCCTGACGAATCTCCTCCGAAAAGAGATTGACCTAAAGCGGCTCCTCCTACTTTAGCAAGGCTTCCTGCACCAGCAGTAATTGCCTTTTCTAGTACACTTCCAAAATCAAATGCCATTTTATTTATTCCTCTATGTTTTATTCAATAAAGAACTCGTCGCCATCAGAGTCTGTAACAAAGAATTCATCATCTTCTAAAAATTCAATAAATTCGTCGCCCCCAAAAGCCGCGTCATCCGACAAAACGTTGTCACCAAAGACATCTCCTGAAGTGTCTCTTTTACCTCCTCCAGAAAAAGCGCCTATTAGTGATGAAACACCTAATCCTAAAAGAGATTGCCCACTATCACCTTTTGTAGTAAGAATGCCCTGTCCAAAACTAATAGCATCTTGAAGAAGACGTTGAGAAGAAGCTCCTGCCGCTACCTGCTTTTTAAACTCTACCGTACGATCAAACATATCAGTATTAAACTGATTCTCCATAGCACTTAAAACAATTTGATGATTTCTTTGTGTTTCGTTTTCTAACACAGTAAACAACTGATGGGCTTCGTCGCGATACTTTTGCCACAATTGATTTTGAGCTTGTTGCGTAAGACCTAATAAAATTGCCGCATTAGACTGATTGGCTCTATTTTCATTAGCCGTATTGGCTGTATTGATCTGCCGTCTCCAAACAGCATTTGACTGATCAATCTGATTAGCCATGCCTACGTTAAACTGTTCGCGCAGATTATCTAAATTAACGTTAAACTCTTCTACAGAGGACGTTTCCTCACTATTAAACTTTTGTATAGCTATATCTCTTGCCGCATTGGCCTGTTCAACAGTAGCTCCAAGCTGATCGTAAAACTGATCTACTTGATTTTGAGAAGTAGCATTAAACTGTTTAGCAGCGTTTGCTGCCGCTTGATCTGTAAATAAAGATTGTACTTTAGATTGATATGTCAAGACTGCCGACTGTTGTTCGTTGGTTGTATTCTTTAGATTCATGTTTAAAAACGACTGAGCGTTTTGTTGCGCTGCTTTCATACGATTATCTAGATTTTGCTTATCCATTGTCGCAATTGTAGCAGCATTTGAAAGAGCAGTCTGTTGTTGGTTGTTAAGATTCTGTAGCTGTAAAGTAGCGTTAGCTTGTGCGTCCGCTGCCGCAATAGGAATAGTAGACTCTATAAGAGACTGAGCTAAAGCTGCCGCTGCCATACTAGAAGCGCCCAAACCTCGTTGCTGCATAACCTCGTTGACTTTACGTACAGTAGGCGAGGCCCACGGAGGAAACTCTCCTGTCTCTAAACCCTCTGTAAGTTTTTCTATCTGAAAGGCAACAGATGCTTCGTTTGCAAGTGTTTGAGTCTGTGCTTGTGCTAGACTACCTCTTTCCAGCATTTGTTGTCGCGTACGTTCGTCTACAACTTGATTAGGGTCAACTACGTCATTTGACGTAATGGAACCTACAGCCGTTGTAGCTGTAGGCACATTGCTAAAAGAACGTTCTACGTTTTGTATTTGAGCGGCATCTTGCGCCTGTACGTTTACATCATCTATACCGCTTATAAGAGTAGGAGCGCCTTTAAGACCTCTTTGATCACTTGTATCTAAAAACTTTCCTTGCTCTGAAACGAACTCATCACTTTGAGCTTGTTGAAGAACAGGATCATACAACATTTCTACGTTTTGCGGATCAGTACGCCCTGTTTGAGTTACTATATTAGGAGTACCAATAGCCTGTTGTCCTCGAATAGCTAGTATAGGCGCGTTGGCTACGTTAGGATCGGGGAGAGACACTAAAGGGTCTACCTGTACTTCTTCTTCAACCTCTGTTTGTTCTTCAGACATATCTACATCTCTCTCCTAATTAATTTTTGAACTGTTTTTGTTTCATAAATACGAATTAAAAACCACACTAAAGTTACAAAGGACACAACAGGAGGAAGCCATCCTGCTAGAAGAGCAACCGTAGAGCTTACTCCCACTACGTCTCCTACATTTTTTACTTCTTCTATCATGAAGACCTTCTAGGATCGACAGGCCACTCGTCAAACTCTGAGCATTTCTTACCTGCGTCTGCCATCTCTTTCGTAAAGACTGTCATGGCTTCAAGACCCGCAACGTCTGTTTTATCGTCTATAGCAGTTTCCAACGCAGCGGCTTTTGCTCTCAGGTCTGTACGCCACTTGGCAAGGTCTGCGGGCTTTGCAGTACCGTTATCTTGTTCTCGAATGACAATCCAATCAGTCTGTGCCAAACTACTCTCAAGAACAGAAGATACATGCTTTTTCATTGTAGCCTTAATAGCAGCAACATCAAAAGCTTTTTTTGTTCTGGTGATAACCACTCTATTTTCTTCTACGGCGGGCTCGCTATCAGAAGTTTTGTAAAACATGTTATTTACAGAGCTTCCTTCGTATGCAAAAGGTAGAATGCCTATTGCTTTACGTTCTTCATCTGTCCACGCTCTAGTAAAGATTGATTTAGGGTACTGTATGTCGTTAATCATAAGAGCTTTAGGCATACTGATAGTTTGTATCACCTCACCACCTGAAATTCTTGCCCACATAGTCTACTTTCCTTTCTTTAAATTATTTGCCATACACAGGAGGTAG
>TARA_R110002050_G_scaffold83006_2_pt1 | contig 42881 bp, 43 predicted proteins | sample TARA_R110002050 | Tara Oceans TARA_R110002050 (sample SAMEA4396988) | marine metagenome | biome: Polar Biome; feature: [DCM] deep chlorophyll maximum layer (ENVO:01000326); material: water (ENVO:00002006), including particulate matter (ENVO:01000060) such as... | depth 25 m
CGGTTACCGTGCCCGCAAATACAACCGCAACTTTAAGACTGCCTATTGAGAGCGTTAACAAAATTACCCTAGCTGGCAAGACAATTGAAAAGGCAAAAGGCGTTCGAATTTCACCAATGCAAGACCCTAAAGTGGTATTAGAATTGACTTCGGGTAGTTACCAATTTGAAATAAAAAAATAACTAAAAACGTAAAATGTGTTCATATCAAGAGTACTCGTTTAGACCAAGATTTAAAAGTAGAAAGCAAGTTTCTATGTGACTTTCTTGGACCATTATGAATTAATTAATTCCATACCCAATTCGTTCTTACTGATTTGGCCTTTAGACCAACTATCCAAATTATCAAAAGTTATCTCCGCTATATTGGTCAAAGCTTCTTTTGTTATAAAAGCTTGATGTGGTGTTAGCAAAACATTGGTAAGAGATAGTAATTTTTTTAAACGTTCGTCTTTTATTCCATTTTTAGAATGGTCCTTAAAGAAAATACCTTTTTCTTTTTCGTATACATCGGTAGCATACCCGGCAATATTTTTAGCTTCCAAGGCTTCTATTAATGCTTTAGTATCTACCAATTCACCTCTTGAGGTATTTATGAGAATCGTACTATTTTTCATTAAAGACAATTTTTCCTTATTGATAAAATAATAGTTTTCATAATTCATGGGTATGTGAAGGCTAATGATATCAGATTCTTCACATAACTCGTTCAGTGGGGTATAGGTGACATCGCAAAGCTCAATAAGGTCATAATCAGGTGCTTGGTCATATGCCAGAATTTTACATCCAAAACCATGCATAATCTTGGTCATAATACTGCCTATTCTTCCGGTGCCAATGATACCAACAGTTTTACCGTGTAAGTTAAAACCTATTAAGCCATCTTGTAAAAAATTGTAATTATGAACATGGGTATTTGCCAAAACAATTTTTCTATTTAAGGCCAATAAAAGTGCCGTTGCATGCTCAGCAATAGCATGGGGAGAATAGTCTGATGCATTAGCAACATGAAACCCAAAACGTTTTGCAGTTTTTATATTAAGGTTATTATAACCACTAGATCTTAAGGTGATATAACGAACGCCAAAATCCCAAAGTTTTTCTAATACAATTGATGAGGCATCGTCTCCTGAAAATATGGAAATAGCATTATAACCAGTTGCTTGTAATGCCGTTTCACTGTCCAACGCATTTTTGGTATAGGTTACCTCATTACGATTGTTGTTGGCGCTTTTTAAAAAAGGAATTTCGAAATCTTTTGCACTATAAACCAGTAATTTCATATTGTCGTTCTTTTCTAAATATTTAAACATCTTCTATTCATTTTGAATAAAATAAGTTTGATAGAATCTTTTGCTAACTTTATTATGTTCTTGAAATATTGTTGAAAGTATTTTTAGGAATTAATTTCTTCTTTTTTGACGGTTCTAACCTGGTAATCGGGGTTGCCTAAAGCTTTTTTCTGTTTCGTTGATTTAAGAATTGAAGATAATTTCGCAAAACCTCTTTCTTTTATAGTTCTATAGTCCAAAAGAATTTGGTTCACCTTCTGAAAGAGTTTTTTGTGTGTCTTTCTATAGGCTTGCTCCATTTCCAACTGATTTACACCATCTATCATAATCTCTAGCTGGTTCATATGTTTTTGAACTTGTTTTATAATAGGATTTAATATTTTTTGGTTTTCTTCTATATCCTTTCTAAATTCTTCTGTTTTCGAAAATTCCTTTTTGTCTATAGGTTTAATCGCAAAAGAATGAATTAAGTTAATTAGAAATTGTTGCTCGATTTTAATAAATGAAAGTTCTGAAAACCACTTTTTAGAATGCTCATGCATATCTTCGGCACTATACGAGTCTATATAAGTATATTTCATTTTCTTAGGTTTTCTTTAAATTATCGTTCTAATTTAAAGAAACGCATGTAGATTGAAAATGACATATGTCAGTTTCTATTGAGGTTAAGTGGAAAATGTTATTTGTATTAATAGTCGTTCAAGTTTAAAATACCACCGGTGTAGTTGAAAATTTCTGATTTCAATTTTTGAAAATTTTCTAAACAAGAATCTATTTTAGTCTGTAGCTTGTCAAGTTTACGATAAAAACTTGATTCAAATTCATTATCGGTGCAGTCTAATAGACCACCTAAATTATTTTCATGAATAGAAATATTAATGAGAAGTGCTTTTTTGGTGTCCTTAATTTTCTTGATTCGTTTTTTGTATTCCTGTATACACTCAGAAATATTTCTCGTTTTAGGCCTAAAAATTTGACTATCTATGAGACGTTAGGCTAGAATCAGTTCATCATCCATGATTTGAAAGCGTGTTTTCCATTGCTTTGTTTTCCAATGGAGGTCTTCTACTTTCTTGTTCTTCTGACTTGTTCTTTTCCCATCATTGATAGGTCTATGTATGAAACTACCACCCAATAAAAAAGAAACAATGATGTAGGTAAGAAACTAAGATTTAAGTAATAAACCTATGTTTCCTTTAATTGGAGGCTAATTAACTACTAAGCAAAAACATTTATAATCTACTCTATATGCTCCAAAAAAGTAAACTTTGAATGATTTAGAAATTCATTAATAGCGATGGTCAATATATAATTATAACATGGCCCTAATTCATTTAGGGCAATCGCAATGTGTAAATTTCACAACTATTGTTTTAATAGTCAAATCAGAAATTAAGCTGTAATTGAATGGATAAGCAACAAATTTAGTAAGGTCTTAATTCAAATTCCTTTATGCCTCATTATTTTTTGTAATTAATGTAAAGCTAAAAAGGGAACGATTGCATTATATCCTATTTCCTTTACCAAGGGTTTAGAAAATATGCTTCTGAAGAAAAAGTGCTTATGATTAATGAACGCTATCATATCACTGTCCCTACTTTCGACAAAACCGGTTAAACCATCTGAAACATCCTTTTTAGAGAGGGTATGAAAACTATGTTTTAAGTTGCCCAATATATCTCCTAATAATTTCTGGTTGTTCATTTGTTCATCATTCAATTCGGCATTTTTTGCTATATACAATACCCGGATTGCAGTGTCGTGCATTTTTGAAATTTCAAGAAGATAACTCAATTCTTTGCGTTTAAAGGCAGTCTTATAATCTGTAGGGAATACTATTTCTTTGGGGGACGAAAACCGAACATCTTCCGGAACTGCCAAAACAGGACATTCCCTAATTTTCTCCATGGCGTTGACGGTATTGCTTCCAAAAATCAGACCTTTGGCTCCAGTAGCTCCTTGGGTGCCCATAACTACTAAATCAATATCTTTTTCTGCAATTATCTGCTTTAAAGCTTCCTCTAAAAAATTAAAGGTAGAAATGGTATGGTATGAATGTTTCAAATTGTCATGGTGTAGCTTTAGAATATCCAATAGTTTATCTAACTCTTCTTCTGATCTAGTCTTAGCGGCTTCATATTCCACACTATCAGGTTCAGGAATAAATAGGTTGTCGGTACTATAGCTATCCAACCTAAAAATGTTTAAAAAGTAAAATTCACATTTAATTTCTTTATAAAGATTAAGCGCATACCTGATGGCATTAAGGGCGTTTTTCGAAAAATCTGTAGGTACTAATATTCTCTTGTCCATTTTTTATTTATTTGAGGTTTCCAGAGTAAATATATTTTGTGGTATATATTTTTGCTATGATTATAATCGGTCTTGAGATGGAAGAATTAAAAACGGGGTTTCTGAATACATACTTACATCTTTTATAACAGGTTCACGGGTCAATTTTTCAAAAAGGTTATGTTTTTGATTAACCATAGAATATAGGTCTACATTCAATTTTTCGAGAAATTCCTGAATGACCTTCGCTTTGTCGTCGAACAATTGTCTCCAATGAAAAGTATGGTCGACATCCTTTAGGCAGATATCCAACAATTTTTTGTTGGATTCTTGTTCGGTATTTAAAATTTCTTCTTCCGTAATATGCAATACTCTAATTTTAGCTTTATATAACGAGGCTATGAATAGTAATGGTTCTACTGATTTTTTTGCACAACCTTTCTTGAAATCGGTGACAAATGCTATTTCTTTAGGTTCCTTGAAATCCATTTCACCAGGAATGGCTAGAATGGGACATTTGTTAATTATGTTCGCTACCTGTATCGTATTGCTCCCAAAAAAAATATCAGCTGCTTCGGTCACGCCTTTATTGCCCATAACGACCAAATCTATATACAGCTTATCAATTGTTTTAGTCATAATCTTTGATAGAATTCCTTTTTCTGATATGGTCTGAAACTGATGTTTCGGATTATCATTGTCCAATACAATTTTGTGCATTGTCTTTGTCAAATTCTCATCAGATTCAATTTTTAGTTTTTCTAGCAGCTTTTTGCCAACAAACAATTTGGATTTTTTCCCCTTTAAAGGTGTTAGTTCATTGAAAACATTCAATAGATGAAAAGTGCAAGGTTTTGATGCCAATAATTTGGTAACATAGAAAAGTGCACAGTAGGCGTTGTTTGAAAAATCTGTAGCGACCAGTATATTTTTCATATTATTTTAATTTTGAGGGAGTACCATAAAAGGAACGGTAATATGTAACCCTATTTTCTTAATAATTGGTTCAATAAACAATCGTTCCAAAAAAGTGTGTTTATTCTTTATCATCACCAGTAGGTTTATCTTTTGTTTTATCTGAAATTCATTGATGGCTTCTATGATACCGTTATCCGGTAATTCATGAAACAATGCTTTGTTTCCTAATAGTTTTTCAAGCTCTTCTTTGTGTTTTTCTTGAATCGTAGAAAGGTCATATCCTGCTCGCACATGCATTACATTAATTCTTGATTTGTGTTGTGTGGCAATTGTCAACAATGTCTGTATATTCTCTTTTTTATATACAATTTCAAAATCGGTAGGGAATAATATTTCTTTAGGAGCTTCATATTCAAAATTTGGTGGAACAGCGATTACTGGGCATTCTGCTTTCTTTATTACGTGAACCGTATGTGTTCCGAATAAAATTTCAGTTGCACCGGTAACGCCCTTTGTTCCCATTACTATTACATCTATGTCTTCTGCAGCTACAGTTTCTAAAACCTCACTTATTAGTGTATTAAAAGCAGAATGAACAATTATAGAATGGTTAGGGTTTGGGTATTGATGTTCTAGGCCATCTTTAAATTTCTCTAATTGTGTCATACTATTTTCCTGTAAAATATCTCCTAAACCAATTTGGCCGGGGCTACCAATAACATATTCGGCCTGATAGAACGGTGGGGTATAGGTATGAAGTAAATAGAACGTAACTTTTAAGTCTTTATAGGCCTTTAATGCATATCGAATCGCTTTTAAGGAATTTTCAGAAAAATCAGTAGGTAAAAGAATTCGTATCATTCTAAAATGTTTTTTGATTGTGAAATAAAATTAGTGAAGCGTAAATCTAATAGCCATGACATTGGTCAGTTTGTCATAGTATACTTTAAACTATTTTTAGTTTTTAAATTATAAATAGATGAAAAGTAGTTTTTCTAAAATTATAGAATCTGAAATTCCAGTTCTTGTAGATTTTTATGCAGATTGGTGTGGACCATGTAAAATGTTGGCCCCTATTTTAAAACAAGTAAAGGATGATATGGGAGAAGCAATCAAAATAGTCAAAATAGATGTAGACAAAAATCAATCGATTGCCGCAAAATACCAAGTTCGGGGAGTGCCTACCATGCTATTGTTCAAAAATGGGAAACAGCTTTGGCGACAGTCTGGGGTATTGCAAAAGAACGATTTAATTCAAATCGTAAAATCGCATGCCTAATTAGTATTAAAGAATTTATAGTTCATCTTCAATTTTAGTGGAGCCCCATTAATTCATTAACAAGCTTAATGATCAAAGACTTAATTCTATTGTGTTTTGTGAATTTTACTCATGAATTACCAGAAATGGAACAGTTAAGTGGTAACTAATTCTCTCAACTTTTGGTCTAAACAGAATACGCTCTATGAAATTGAGGTTTTTTGTAACCATTATGATCATATCTAAATTGCAATTTTCAACAAAATGTTGAACGGCTATGTCAATTTTTTTTGCCGTTAGGGTATGAAATGAATAGGCTATGTCCGTAAAAAAATCTTTTAAAAATTCACGGTTTTTTAATTGCTCAAGACTAAGACCATTTCCTTTAGAAGCCACGTATAAAAATCGTATAGCAGAATTATGCATCAAAACAAGCTCTTTTATCTTTTTCATGACCGTGGCATCATACCCTAAAAGAAAATCTGTTGGAAAACCTATTTCTTTTGGGTCGCTATATTTTGCATTTTCTGGTACTGCTAATACAGCACACGGCACTTTGGTGATAATATTGCCAGTATTGCTGCCTAAAGAAACAGCTTTTATTCCCGATGCCCCTTTGGTGCCCATAATAATTAGATCAATGTTTTTATCTATTACTTCTTGTTTTACATAATCGGTAAAAAAACCATACATAGCTTTTGTTTCAAATGTATGCTTCATATTCAGTGGTAATTTTTGAATATTTTTTAACAATGATTTTAATTTTTTCCTGCTCTCCTTTAAAATGCTTTCTTCAAGTATTTCTGGAGGTACGAACATGTTGGTTTCACTACCCGAATATGGTTGAATAGGATTTACATGAATCAAATAAAAAGTGCAATTAATTTTTTTGAACAATGATGTACCATAAATAATGGCATTCCATGCGTTTTCAGAAAAATCTGTTGGAATCAGTATGTTTTTCATAGTACGTATTGATTTAGTCATAAATGTAGCTGCACTTAATGTGATTATAAATGATTATAATCATGCAAGTAATGTTTCTTCTAATTCTAACCAGGCCAATGCAGCAGGGCCTAGCACCGCATCGGCGCTTGTAGCGGTTGATAATAACACCTTTATTTTGCCTTTGTAGGCATTAAAAAGGTATTTGTCCATGTGGGTTTTTATAGGTTGTAGTAGAATATCGCCTGCTTTGCTCAATCCGCCAGATAGTATAAATGCCTCTGGGTCTAAATGGGCAACGGTATCTGCCATTTTACTTCCAAGAACTTCACCTGTTTTTTCAAAAGCCGTAAATGCAATTAAATCTCCTTTTAGCGCCGCCTCAGAAATATCCGTTCCGGTCATATCTTCAAAGCTAAGGGCACGTAATGGTGAATCTTCTCGCATATCTGCCATTAATTCAAAAACGGTTTTTTTTATACCGGTGACCGATGCATACGTTTCCAAACAACCCCGTAAACCACAATTACACATTCTACCTTTTGTGTCAACATTTACATGGCCAATTTCTCCTGCAGCACCATGTTCTCCAATTAATAGCTGGCCATTTACAATTATTCCGCTTCCTAGTCCTGTACCTAAAGTCAATGCCACAAAATTCTTCATTCCTTTTGCAGCGCCAAAAAGCATTTCCCCTAGAGCAGCTGCATTTGCATCGTTCGCTAGAGATACAGGAAGTTTAAAAGTTTGATTGATAATCTTTGATATCGAAGTGGTCTTTCCCCATTTCAGGTTCGGAGGGTTTTCAATTTGCCCTGTGTATGGGTTGGCATTAGGAGCACCAACACCGATAGACAGTATTTCTATTTCTCCTTCCCATTTTTGAAGAAGGGTTTCCACTTCCAATTTTAGTTTTTCCATGAAAATTGGAAACGGATTTTGAGCATTGGTTTTGAAAACGGTCTTCTCTAAAATATTCCCTTCTCTAGTAACGAGGCCAACCTTAGTAAGGCTACCACCAATGTCAATTCCTAAAACCACCTTATTTACCATACCCTTAAATTATTGTTCAAATTAAAGTAATCATATGAAGGTTTCAACTGATATTGGTCATCATATATAAATAAGATATAGCGTTAAGTGTCTTATTTTATTACCATAAATGCAGAGCTATATTGATGTTATTACCACTACCAATCAATTAAAAATGAGCTTGTATTACTTATGAATTTGAATATCTAAAAAATCGGTTGTAGAAGATTCTATTAATATTTTTTTTAAAGTGTTATTCTGAAGCTTCTGGTATAACCAAAAAAGGAATTTTAGTATGATATCCAATAAAATCTACATTCGATTTTACTATTAATCTTTCTAATAAAGAATGTTTTCTGCTCATAATTACCAAAAGTTCCGATTGGTGCTCTTCAATATATGTTCGGATTGCCTCGGGCATCAATTTGCCTCTTTCCTCTACGAAATCGGGATTAATATTTTTAAAATAATCCATTAGCGCCTTTTTATTCACCTTCTGTTCATCGACCAAATCATACTCTTCTTTTACGTGTAATATGGTTAATTTTGCTTTGTGGGTATTAGAAATGTTAACTAAAAGTTTTAAATCTTTATCAAGGTATAATTGTCCATAATCGGTAGGAAAAATAATAGATTTTATTTTTTTAAACTCATAACCGACAGGAACGGCCAATACTGGAATTTTTGATTTTCTAATGACATGAACGGTATGCGTTCCCAGAAAAATTTCCTTGGCACCAGTTGCTCCTTGTGTTCCCATTACGACCAAATCAAAATTTTTGGTTTCTGAAAGTTCCAAGATCTCATGGGTCAAGGTGTTAAATGCGGAAAGGGTTTTGAAAGTATGATTAGGGTTATTGAATTGTAATTTTATATCCACTAAAGTTTTATCTAACCCTGCCTGCGCAATGTCTACGCCCATATCGGGTATTGCGCTATAAGTTGGCCCACCCATTAAATAATCCATGCGATAAAAGGTTGGAGTATACGTATGTAGTATTTGAAATATGCATTTCTCGGTTTTAAAAAATTCAAGTGCATAACAAATGGCATTCCATGCATTATTTGAGAAATCGGTAGGCAAAAGTATCTTTTTCATAGTACAGGATATAAACGTTATCTGGGCAAGTTCTGCATGACCATAAATGGAATTTTAGGATGTAACCCAATATCATCTACTGTAGACCGGTATAAAAGATCCTCTAGATAGGAATGTCGAGCATTGACCATGACCAATAGGTTAATATCCTTATCTAAAATATATTCCATAATGGCCTTGCCTTTATTTTTAACTGGCGTGCGTTCATTATATAGGTAGGCATCAGGTAATGATTCTTGTAAGAACCGCTTGTTGTCAATTTGTCTATGACTTAAATCTTCAAAATCAGAAATATAAAGACAATGTACTTCCGATTTAAACTCAGCGGCCAAAGTATTCAAAAGTTTTAGTTCTCTTCGCTTATAGGGCAACATGTAGTCTGTAGGAAATAGTATTTTTTTAGGTTGTTGATATTCGTAGTTTTCAGGAATGGCCAAAACGGGACAAGAGACATATTTGAATACTTGTACCGTATGGCTGCCAAACGTAATTTTTTTGTCGGCAGTCTTGCCTTGGGTGCCCATAATTATAAGATCTATATTAATTTGGTTGGCAAAATCATTGACAGCATCGACCAAAGACTCAAAGGTAGATACGGCTTCAAAACGGTGTTTAGGATTGTGATATTTTTCTGCAAGTTCGGCTATTGTGTTTTTTAGTGATAGATCCACATTTTTTTTGGTGATTTCTTTTTGCTCTTCTATCGACTTGCCCCCATTCTCTTTAAAAGGTCCATATACCTCATCGGCATAGGCATGTAAAAAATAGAAATTAGTGCGCACGCATTTGTATAACTGTATTGCATATTTTACTGCATGCATGGCATTATTCGAAAAATCGGTAGGAATCAAAATGGTGGTCATAGTATTTCTTTTAATGATTGTTTAAAATTATCTCTATCATAACCTAAAACCTATGATATATGTCATTAGGAATATGTGTAGTAAAAGAGGAATAGATGTTTTTTTATCCCTGAAGCGACAAAAGTGGAATGCTCGTATTAAAGCTTACCTCTTCTACGGTAGTGTCTAAGAATAACCTTTGAATTAGGCCATAATCTTTTGAAATCATTATGATAAGATCGGCACTCATGCTTTCTGCGAAAATTTGAATACCATCTTCTATCTTTTTAGATACAACCCTATGAAAACTAATCGGATTCGGTAATTTTTCTGAGAACCGCTGCACCAATTGTTTTTGTTGTAATTCTATTTCCTCGAAAAGCGGAATTTGTGACTTTGTAACGTAAAGTAATTTGATTTGCGCTTTCTCTGAGGTAATGTTATCTGCTATTTTTCTTAAAGTAGCATCTTCAAAATCCACTTCAAAATCAATCGGAATAACCACTTGTTTGAAATTCTTGAATTTTGCATTGTAAGGTACCACCAATACATCGCATTCTACTTTTGTAATTACATCTCCCGAACGGGTGCCGATAAAAAATTCCTGAAGTTCCGAGGCACCTCGAGTACCCATTACAATAAGATCTATTTCTTTTTCTTGAATATGCTTGCGGATAGTTTTCAGAAAGTAGCCTTGTTCGCGCATCGTAGTAAAAAGATGATATTCTTTTTTTGAGGATAGCGACGTAATAAATTTTTCCAAGTCCTTTAGCTTTTGATTGATGGCCTTGGGTTCAATTTCTACAAGAACATTCGTGCCAAAATCATAAACTGGCTTATTCTTAACATTCGAACCTTCTATGTTCACATAAAGAATAAAAAAATGACAAGGAGTTTCTTTGAATAAGTCTATCGCATAACGAATGGAATTCTCTGAATTTTTAGAAAAATCAGTAGGGATCAAGATTTTTTTCAACGGTCTTTCTTTTTTACATTTCAAGAAAAATAGTGTCGATAATGACTAAAACCTATGATTTTGGTCAGTTCAAGAATTTAGCAGCCTACTCATGAAGTACAAATATTGGTATTGTAGTGTGAAAACTTAACTTTTCAATAGTTGTATCGAATAATAGTTGCTGAAAAAAGTTAAGGTTTTTGGCTACCATCGTTAGCATTTCTATTTGGTTATCGCTAATAAAATTTAGAATAGCTTCTTTGATGTTTTTATTTGAGACACTATGAAAATTATGTGTATCCACAAATATTTCTTCTAAATAATCTTGTAAATATTCTTTATTTTTTTCTTGAGTGCTTGAAAGAAGCCCATTGGCTTGTGATACGTTTAAAACATTAAAATTGGCCTTCGAGATTCGTAGCTGATCTGAAAGCGTATTTAAAATAGGGTGGGTATAAAAGATATTATAATCGGTTGCGAATGCAATTTTCTTTGGTTTTGTAAGCGGTGCATTTTCTGGTATGACCATTACATTACAGATTACTTTGGTAATTACATCGCCTGTATTGCTGCCAATAATAGCTGTTCCTATACCAGATGACCCTTTTGTGCCCATAACGATAAGGTTTATTTTTTTTTCATAGACAGTTTTTCGTATGATATCTATAAAACTGCCATATTCATGAAGAACGATAAGATGATGTTTTTGGGGTACGAGTAACCGCTCAACACGTATAGAAAATGAGTTGATTTTTTCCTTAATTGGAGAAAATGTTTTTTTGGCAGAAAAAGCAAAAGAATTACTATTCACCCCCGAGTCTTTTAATTCGCCAATGTGTAAAATGTAGAAAGTACAGTTCTCGTTCTTAAAGAACCTTAAAGCATATTCTAAGGCATTCCAAGAATTGGCCGAAAAATCTGTGGGTAATAAAATGTATTTCATTCATAGGGGGTTGCGCTTCAAATTTAAGCGTATGAAAGATATTAATATATGATATTAATCAGTTATTGAAATTTTCTGATTTGCCAACTTACCTCATTTCATTTACAAATTGCATGGCTTTCATTGGTAAAACTGCCAATACTTGCCAAATGGTAATGTGATTTTTTAAAGGGCTCTTTTGGTTTTGTGTTAATGATATCTAATAATTGCAATAATGTTTGGGCCGTTTTCTTTTGTACCGAAAAGGCACTTTGCAGTAACTATGTTTTGAAAACTGTAATGTTCTCTTTCAAAAAATCATCAATTCTAAAGTGATAGTGTTGTTTATTCCTAAAATTTCATTGAGGCTTTATTTAGGAATGGTTGCAACGATGATCTGCTCAGTATTTACAACAATAATACCTTCGGAAATACTTTCTGAAAGAAGATTGAAAATATTACTTTTTTTCTGGAAAATTTGTAGATATCAAACATAAACGATTACAACTGATTCTTATCATTGAATGTCTACTATAGGTGTCATATTTTTAAACGATACAACTTAAAGCCATTGATAATGAGAAATACAGATAAGACGATGAACGAACTCTATAAAAGCTTAGGTAAATTGTTTTATGCAGTTGCCATTTGCGATGGTAGTGTACATCTAAAAGAATGGGATAAAGTTGAGGAAATTGTAAAAGAAAAATGGCTATATGTAGATAATTTTACCGATAGATACGGTGCCGATGCCGCAAACCAAATTGAAATTATTTTCGACTGGCTTTTAGAATATGAAAAGACAAGCGAAGAGTGTTTTAAAGAGTTTAAAAAATTCTATGAAGAACATCCGAACGCATTCTCAAAAGAAATCAAATCATTAACGAAGGAGACCACTAATGCAATAGCCAATTCCTTTTCAAAAAAAAATAAGTCAGAACTTGACCTTTTGGCACAGATTGATTTATTGTTGCAGTAGATTAATGAATTAAAGAAATTCGAAACTTTACGATGCGACTTATATTTTAAACGTCAATACAGGTAAATTTGCATGGTTGGCCACATCTTCACCAATGCTTCTACTACCTAATAGAAAATGTAATATAGGCTTTCTACCTCGTGTTGGTATGGCCAGTATATCATAACTTTCCTTTTTAGAATAATTCATAAGACCATGCTCTACACTATAATCATTGTAGATTGTCACCTCTTGTTCTATTGTACCTGCCTTATAGAAGAATTTTGATATACGCTCTTCTATTTCGGTGTTACTTTTAAAATCGTAATGTGGCGTATTAATATAGACAAGGTTCAACTTCGCAGAAAAATTAGCGGCGAATTCCCTAACGTTTTTGAAGGCTAAAACCGAATCTTCTGCAAAATCGCAAGCGAATAATATATTTTCAACCTTGAAATCTGGATTTGGCATTTTAACCACAAGAACTGGCACATCTGATGACCGTACTACTTTTTCGGTATTGGAACCCACAAATAAATCAACTATGCCACTGGTTCCATGTGAACCCATTACAATCAAATCAATATGTTGTTCTTGAGCTACTTTGTTCAATTCCTTAAAGTCTTTATAGTTTTGAACTATTTCCCTGACTTTAATATGTTCTAGATATGGTTGGTTCAAAAAAGGTTTGAAACATTTTTTGGCGAGGTTCATATAATATTTCGCTTCTTCATATTCTTGGGCTTCATTTTTAGTAAGTACCGCTTCTGAAATTCCCATCATATGAAGTACTACAATTTCCGCTTGTAGTTGTTTTGCAATTATTGCTGCAATATGCAATGCATGTGCAGAGGGCTTCGAAAAATCTACAGGAACTAATATTCTCTTCATGTTATATTGCTTTTTTTCTAGGATCAAACTTTTCCTTTCGCTTTCTGAGTTGTCGTTCTAGATCACTTATAGTTTCTGCTGCTGACTTTTCGAAATTGTTTTCGGTTGATTTTGCGAAAATAGGTGGGCCCGGGGCGCTGAGTTGTATTTCACAGATTTTATCGTTTCCATCTTTGCCTTGCCCTAACTTGAAGAAAACCTCGGCACGAATGACAAACTGGTATTTGTTTCCTAATTTTTGAAGATTACGGGTTACGATTTCACTTAACGAACTACTTTCGGGCATGTGTATGTATTGAAAATTGATAGTCATAATATGTTTGGTTTTTATTTCTTTTCAAAAATATCAATGCTATTCTTTCTATAAAATGACCTGTGTCATTTCAAGAGTTGTCTTAAATTTTAAAATTTATACCTCATTGTAAAACCAAAATATTATGGCACTTAACTTTAATCAATATGCAACTGAGGGTAATACTTTTTTAAAGGATTATGCCAAAGAAATGAATATGCCCAATGACCGTGATAAGGCAGCACGAATTTTCACTTCCATTATGCATGCACTTAGAGATATAATTCCGACAGAGGAATCATTACAATTAATTTCTCAATTACCCATGTTTCTTAAAGCTGTTTATGTTAATGGATGGTCGATTAAGAATAAAAAGCCTAAAGTGAAGCACATAGCCGAATTTTTAGATTTGGTTCGTGAACATGACTGGCCAGCTGCGATTAATGATTTCGAATATAGCGATGAGGTAGCTGAGCGGTATGTAGACACTACTTTTATCTATCTTAGGAAATATATCTCCCTAGGTGAAATGGAGGATATACGAGACAGCTTGCCTAAAGATCTTAAAAGTATGATTTACTCTAATTTGATGTTTTAAAGTGGTAAATGGTTGGTATAGAAGGTATGTATTTTAAAGAAAATTGAACATGCCCAATCAACACTAAACTTAAAATGGAAAATTAATTTTTGACTCGATCATTTATCTGTGGTTATATATTCTGGCGTATGCCAGACATAAATTATTTTAGTCTAAATGGCCTATTTAGCAACTAAACAAAATTTATTTGGAATTTTTGAAGTAGCTGCTTTAAGGTTTAATAGTCAAAAAAATATTTTTCAATAAAATATCATCTTTGGCTTATGAAAATAATTTGATAAGCCATAGCGAATAAAATATGTCGCAAATAACCTTGAACGTGTTCTAAATAATTTTGAATCTACAGTTGATTTAATCGATACGCCGAATTGAAGAAAATTACCCATATGGCGCTAATACTGGCTCTGACGATTGTGAAAATATACAGGGTTTATTCATGATGTAGATGGGAATATGTTAATGTTCTAACTTTAAACTCAAGTTGTATGAAAACTAAAATTATATTATTATTAGTTGTTCTATTATTTTGGAACTGCAAACAAAAACCTGGTACTGAAAAATCAAAAGAGATAGAAATCTTAAAGGAAGAAACGGCGACAGTTCTTGTTCCTCCTACAATGATAGAACTAGGTAAATTTGCCGATGTTCTTCTTTCTGACAAATCTGATATAAATCAATTCATCGACTTTAAACAAATAGATACCAACCAGTCGGTTACCGCTATTGATATGAATACAGCTATTGCGCTTTACAAAAAAATGATGAAGCGCTCAAAATCAACCTCTTTACCGATTTTCGAAATTAAAAACACTGAAGATGTAATTTTACCAATTCAAGGCGTAGGATTTGGTGGCCCTATTTGGGCAAAGGTTTTAGTGGATAGAAATACATTGGAAATCAAAAAAATAGCTTTCGAACATTTTGCGGAAACAGATGGGTACGGGGCGGCTATCACCCAGTCACCTTTTATGGATGAGTTTACAGGGACAAAAATAAATTTAGATAAAAATACATTTGCGCTTCAAAAAAACATGGAAAAAAGAATAGATGATGGGGTTATGGTCGATGGTATTTCTGGTGCAACTATGACTAGTGAAGGGGCAATAGAAATGGTCAACGAAGGATTAAAAAAATATAAGGCATATTTAAGGCCTTAAAAGATGAAAATAGAATCATAATTATTGGTTGAATTTTAGGCTAAGCTTTTGGGCGAATCTTGTCACATGCCACCCATAGCACTTTATAAACGCCAAATTGGTTTCATATTAAACTTGATTTGGAATTTTAGGAGGCATGACTTTGATTACTAATCTAAAGGTTTTAGACCCTTCCACCTTCTAAGATTGGGAAGGGTGCTGTGGGCCAATATTGTAGCTTCTTCTCTGGGCATTCCCCTTTTCTCCGCAAATGCAATATTATTTTCTATTTTCTGCTCTAAGGTTATTCCATGGTCTACAAATGCTCCTTTTACATAGCAAAAATGACAATAATCGGTATTGACAGTGCCATCTTTATTGGTGCCGAAATCTGATAAATGGTGCATGGGCATACCACAACTTTGACAAATATTTAATGAAGGTTTCATTTGTTTGAATTTTAGAATTCTAATGCTATTATGTCCTAAGGTAGAGTTCTAATCAAAAAATTAAAATGATTTTCGTCAGTTGTACTTTTCTTCTCGAAACAGCACCATAGCAAATATTCCTAATCCATCAAAATTAGGATTTTAGGGATGTTTATGTCCTTGCCCGTTAGACAAGTGAAATCGGTTAATACCAACCGATAATTGCGTAGTACTCCTCGGTTGTTTTGCCAATCCCACACTTGGACGGGCAGTAAAGTTAAAGTTGGTTCCATGTGGAGGTAAACTCTTAAAAGTATTAAGGATTTCTCCACTAAAATCAATGAATAGTCTAATACCAGCTATGCGAATGCAATGCTATCTAAAAAGGAAAGATGTGCCTGTTCCAAAACTCTCAGTTCTTGTTTCTTGTGTGTCTGCATCTATGTTCAGAATCTGAAACCCAATGGTTGTAGAGAGATCTAAAAGACCGTAAAATGCCAGGTTTTTGAAAGCATTGAACCGTATCCTATATGAAGGGAGTAAGCTTCCACTGAAGTGTCAAAACCAGAGGCATATTCCAATCCAACGAAATAGAGTTTTCCACCTTTCTGGTAGAAACAATTATTGGTTTTATTTTGAGCGATCAAACTTGAAATTGTGATTAGAAGATAACATCTCAAAAGAAATGATAACCGTATTTTTTAAATATATCAAGTCTAATAATTGTTAGTATAACTATTGATATTTTAACTGCATTTATCTTCTAAATTTATCCCACAGGGTTGTAATATTTGATTCGCTCGGCTACCATTTCGGTATATTGTTATCCCTTTTAGACCATACCTCCAGGCAGTGTTGTAGATTTCAGAAACCTCTAGGGTTGTAGTATTTCTTGAAAGGTTAATAGTTTTGGATACAGCATTGTCCGTATACTTTTGAAAGGCCCTTTGATGTAACAAGTGGTATTTCCACGGAATTTCTAAACTCGTTTTAAATAATTTTTTTATTTCTTTTGGAATGCACTTTATATTTTGAATGCTTCCATTCACGATGACTTCATGTTGTATTTCCTTAGACCATAATCCTAAGGATTTCATTTTTTCAACGAAAATAGAATTGATTTCTATTTGGGTCTTATCATCTAAAATACCGGATCTTTTATATGCAAGAGCGTAGAGTGGTTCTATGGAATAAGAGGTGTCGGCAATGACCGAAATGCTTCCAGTAGGTGCAATGCTATTACAGGTGGCGTTACGTAATAAAGTATTGGGAGCATATCGACTAGCTTTCCAAGATGGGAAACACCCTCGTGTCTGTGCCAAGTTGCCCGATGCTTCATGGCTTTTTTTTTGTATGAATTTCATGAGTACTTCAGCAAGCTCGACGGCCTTTTCCGAGGCATAGGGTATGCCAAGTATAATCAACAGTTCGGCCCAGCCCATAACACCTAATCCTATTTTACGGTTGGCCAATGTTATTTCCTTGATATTGGGTAATAAGTAGTGATTAGAACTGATAACGTTGTCTAGAAACCGAATTGCTATCAAAATAGTTTTTTCGAGTTTATTCCAATCTATTTCATTTTTTTTCTCATCATGCACTACCATTTTGGTCAGATTGATGGAACCTAGATTGCAGCTCTCAAAATCGAATAGCGGTACTTCTCCACAGGGATTGGTACAATGAATTTCTCCCTGTTTTGGCAATGGATTGTCTTGGTTAATGGTATCTAAAAAAATAAGTCCAGGCTCTCCGGTTTTTTGGGCATGTTCTACAATCAAGTCCCAAAGCTTTTTGGCCCGAATCGTCTTCGATACTTTTTTAGTTCTTGGGTTAACCAATTGCCAATCTTTGTTCTTTTCTACTGCATTCATAAATACATTCGTAATGCCTACGGAAATATTGAAGTTTTGTAGACTTTTCCCATCAGATTTTGAGGTGACGAAAGCTTCGATATCTGAATGTGTAACATCCAAGATTCCCATGTTGGCACCTCGTCGTTTGCCTGCCTGTTTCACATACTCGGTGGCGGTATCATATATTTTCATAAAAGCGATTGCCCCAGCCGAGGAGCCTTCAGATGATGTAATAATATCGCCCTTGGGGCGAAGTTTTGAGAAATTATAACCTGTACCCCCACCACTATTATGAATAAGTGCTGCATTCTTAAGCGTAGTGAAAATGGCCTCCAAATTATCTTCAACAGGAAGTACGAAACAGGCACTTAATTGGCCATTCGGTAAACCGGCATTCATTAAGGTAGGACTATTGGGTAGAAATTCAAGATTTCGCATAACACCATAAAAACGGTCGAACCATAAATCGCGGTTATCATTTTCTACGGTCACAATATGCTTTGCCACTCGTTGAAAAAGGTCATCGGGAGTTTCTGCTTTGTGCAAGTAACGAGCATGAAAAATTTGTAGCCCATTGGGGCTTAGATTCGTCATTTACTTATATTCTGAATTACTTTTTTTAGTTTTTCACGAACCGTTTCGGCTACCGTGATCAGTGCGTCATTTCTAACGGCCTGCATTGAGGCTGCGGGATCAACTGCGGCGATTTCAATCGTATTTTTTTCTTTTTCTTGAAGAATAACGTTACAAGGTAGCATTGTACCGATTTTGTCTTCAGCCTCAAGCGCCTTATATGCCAATGATGGATTACAAGCTCCTAAAATTGTATAATTGTAGAAGTCTACATCCAATTTTTTTTTCAAGGTGGCTTTCATATCTATTTCTGTAAGCACTCCAAAACCTTCTAATTTTAGCGCCTCTTTTGTTTTTGATATCGCCTCATCGAACGTTGAATTTTTTAGTTGAGTTGAAAAATAGTAGTCCATTATAAGTGTGTTTTTTTTGGTTGTTATTATGCGTTTATTTTCATTTTTTTAGTGGAATCTGTATTCGAAATTATCCATTCATTCAATTCTTCCACATCCTTCTTTTTGCAGAGTTGAGTGCCTTCTGTCATGGTAGCGGCGGTACCACAAGCCACGCCATATTTTACCATATCCGTCATCGATTTTCCGTTGGCCATGGCATGTACCATTCCTGCAACCATACTGTCACCGGCACCAATAGTGCTTTTCTGGTAAACAATAGGCGCCGCAATATGCTCAACTACGTCATTTGTTACCATAAGTGCTCCCTGTGACCCTAATGAGATCACTAACACCTCACACGCATTGTTTCTTATGAAATCTTTAGCAATAGATTCCACATCTAAAAAAGAGATGGTCTTTACACCGCAGAGTGCTGCCAGTTCACCTAAATTTGGTTTTAATAAATAAACTCCTGCTTGGGCTCCTTTTAATAAGGCTTCACCAGATGTATCAAGAATTAATTTTGCATTTTCTTTTTGGGCGATTTTAGAAACTTTAGCAAAAAAATCAACAGGCATACCTGGGCATAGACTACCACTAGCTACCAAGAAATCGCCTTCCGATAGTACCGATTCCAATTGTCTTAAAGTGTTTTTACATTCGTATTCATTGACTATGGGGCCCGGCATTCCAAATCGGTATTGCTGGTTGTTTATAGTATCGGTGACCGAGAGGTTTTCTCTTACCCATCCTGCTATTGGAATAACCTGTTGTTGTATATCCAAATCGATAAGCATATCTCGTAATTGGTTTCCAGTAGGTCCTCCGGCCATATACATGCCTAAAGAGTTTCCTCCCAATTCATTGATGACCCGTGAAACATTGATACCCCCACCACCAGCTTCATATACAGGAACTTCACAACGTAACTTACTGTTTGGCTGTATTCCTGCCACAGTAGTGCTTTTATCAATAGCTGGGTTGACCGTTAGTGTGATGATCTTTTTCATATTCAGTTCTTTTAAGCATGTGTTTAGTATCAAATGTAATGGTTCGCGTAAAGGTCTCATATGACCAAAGTCATTGTTGAAAAAGCACTACGAAAATACCCAAGTGAAAATTTTTAGAATGAAGGGATTTTTAGAATTGGGCAAGTAGCAAGTATAAAATTAGAGGTATATTTTAATCTTGCCTTGCTATTCTATCGGAAAGGATTTGTGTAATTCCAAAATTATAGTAGTGTGTAAAAGGGGGGGTATGGCCAAGGTCTGACATTTGCACTCATGGTTTGTGTAATACTTCATGATTTAGGTCATGTCCTTAGAGGAAGAAAGTTCAATAAACGTAATTTCGGGTCTCATACCTAACCTGCCAGGAAATCCCATCCAGCCTAAGCCTCGGGTCACATAAAGGTATTGACTACCTTCTTTATATAAACCTGCCCAATGTTTGTATTTATATTTTATAGGGCTCCATTTTTTATTTCTAAAACTAATTCCGGCCTGCATGCCATGGGTATGACCCGATAGGGTCAATGCAATATCTGTATGGTGTGCCACCTCTTCAGGCCAATGCGAAGGGTCATGCGATAATAAAATTTTGAAATTGGAGTCATCCACTTTTTCTAAAGCTTTTTCCAAATCACCATATTTTTTAAAACCAACATTTCCCCAGTTTTCTACGCCGATGATGGCTATTTGTGTATCGGTATTTTCAATAATTTCTGCTTCGTTCATCAACAGTTTAAAATCAATTTTTTTATAAAATTCTTGAATTCTATTAAAATTGATTTCTTTGTCGAGTGATGTAGGCCATTGACTGTAATCTCCGTAATCGTGGTTCCCCAAAACGGCGAATTTTCCTTGCTTAGCCGATAATTGTTTCAAAACAGAATCCCAACCTCGTAGTTCCCAAGCAAAATTATTCACTAAATCTCCTGTAAAGAAAATAAAATCAGGCTCTAAGTGATTTATTTTTTTGATGGCCTTTTGCAGATTATGATACTTGTAATTAAAACTGCCCAAATGAAGGTCTGAAATGTGTACGATGCGTAAGCCATAAAACCTCATAGGCAAGGCATCGAAATTTAATTTAATGTGATGTACCTTAAAACGATAAACTGCACTAAAGATGGCATAAAGAATCACGAAAAAAGGCAGAAAACCAGAAAAAATACCGACTAGAGGTATGACGATAAGGGACTCCTGTTCAGAAAATATGAAATTAGAAAAGTATAGAATGCTGATGACCACTACAAAAATAATTTTAGGGATAAATGACGATACTGTTAACCCGTATAATCTTGATATAATAAGCTGTTGACGTTCAGGTGCTACTAATTCCAATTTTATTTTTAGAAGTAAAATTGACGATATTAGGCCAATGGTAAAAATCCAGAAGGCGATATAGATACTGTTTTTTAGTAGTATCGATGTAATTGGTCGGGTTATGGATAATAACCAATAAAAGGCTAAAGCATCAATTAATAATATGGCCAGACATAAAAGAACAATGGTAAAAAAAGAGTAGGAGCGCATGTTATATTTTATTGCTTTGTGGCATTAGTGCCTTTTAATCTTCTTTTATCCTTTAGAGCGAAAAGAAGACCCTTAACATCCGCTACCCAAGAATCGTACATAAAGATGAGTATAATTTCCTCTAATGTTTCTAAAAGCCCTACTATAATCATAAAATAGAACAGCCAATATACGTGGCCGAAAAATAGTAGCCATAGTATAAAAACCCCTTGAACAACAGCAGATACTTTTGCCAAATAGGTATGAAAAGATGTTGCCTTACCATATTTGATGAATGCTATAATCATTTGAAGTAGATATGGCACAAATGCAATCAAGATGAGTGTTAGATTCGATTTTATAAAATCGGTCTCGAAAACTACTAGACCGATAAGACCCATTGTAAATGTTAATTGATCTCCGATTGAATCTAATTGAGAGCCTCGGGCGCTGGTTATTTTTAATTTTCTAGCTAAATACCCATCAATCGCATCGGTACTATAACTAATAAGTAAAAACCAAGTAAACAGTTCTCGTTCTCCGAACCATAAGAGTATTGATAGCAAAGGTACTGCTGCAATCCGATAAAATGAAAACCAATCGGCGATATTAAAGTTTTTGAATTTCCACATAGGTTTTCTCAAGCTTATTAAATAGGTGTAATTACTCTTCTTTGAAGAAAAAAGAATAAATTCTTGTGTCTAAAGCTAGAGGATAATAACGATTTTCTAAATGATATTTATCATAATTGAACGCGTAGTAAACCAGAATAGATAGTTAAATAAGTACTATTGATAGCTATTGGCATCCTTTTTTTAAAATAATAGCAAAAAAAAAATCTGTACTGACCTGCGTCATTTTATACTCTTTGTCATGAACCTAATTTTGGGGTATAATTAAATGTATAACCTTAAAATAAAATAATATGTCACTAGTAAAATTTAAAAGACAACCTTTCGGAAACTTGATTACACAAGATTTTTTTGACATGGACGATTTCTTCGAAAATCGGGGATGGATCAGAAATATGGTACCAGAAAATTTCTGGAACGGTAAAAGGTCAGAACCTGCATTGAATATTAAGGAAACTGATGATAATTTCGAAATCGAGCTTGCCGCTCCTGGTTTTGGTAAAAAGGATTTTGAGGTGACCATTGATAATGGTTGCCTGAACATTAAGGCCGAAAAGTCGTCCTCTGAAGAAGAAACCGATGATAACTATACACGTAGAGAGTTTAGTTATAATGCTTTCGAGCGCTCTTTGCAACTACCTGAAAGTGTAAAACAGGAAGCCATTAAAGCTAAATACAACGATGGTATTTTAAGTTTTAACCTAGCGAAAAAGGAAGAGGCAAAAAAACTACCACCTAAAAAGGTTCAGATTGCCTAGTGTTTAAGACACTAGTTAATTTAACCCTACTTTTTACAATACCCTCCGGCCAAAGCCTAAATACGTAAATGTTGATAGGTAAGGTTCGGAGGGTATTAATTTATACCCTTAACTCATAATATAAATGGACATAATTGTCGAGAAACCGTTTGCAATTCCCATAGACAAAGTTGTAGCCAGTTTGGATAGTCATTCCCAATTGGGGTTAGATAGGGAGGTGATCCATCAACGTTTGAACAAATATGGTACTAACGAAATACCACAATATGCACCCAAAAAAAGATGGCGCATTCTTGTTGATCAGTTATTGAATCCTATACTGTATATTCTTATAGCCGCTTCCATACTCGCATTTATTTTTAATGATATTTTAGAAGGTATTGCTATTATCATCGTTATTTTAATTTCGGCTGGTATTGGGTTTTTTATGGAACTTCAAGCTGTGCGTTCGTTAGAAGCGCTTCGTAAAATGGGTCAGTCAAAAATATTCGTCACTAGGTCGGGGAAAAGTGAACAGATTAAGGCATTTGAAGTTGTGCCTGGCGATATTATTATGTTGAGAACCGGTGATATGGTTCCTGCCGATGCTCGTTTAATACTAGTAGACAACTTATTGGTAAAAGAATCGGCCTTGACCGGTGAAAGTGCCCCGGTCATAAAGCAAACAGGAATTTTACCCAAACATACACCGATAACCGACCAATATAATATGGTATTTAGGGGCACCATGGTAATAGCAGGTTCAGGAAAGGCAATTGTTACCGCCACGGCCAAGCATACACAATTGGGGCACATACAACAACTCGGTATCGAAGCCGTTGAAGAGCGAACCCCTTTAGAAAAAAAGTTGAACCAATTGAGTAAATGGTTGATCTGGTTGACTTTGTTTTTTGCAATAACCGTAATTGTGGCAGGATATATAAGGGGAAACGATTTTTTATTAATGGTAGAAACGGGAGTAGCATTGGCCGTGGCCGCCATACCAGAAGGCCTACCTATCGTGGCGACCATTGCTTTGGCACAAGGTATGTTACGGTTATCGAAACGCCAAGTCATTATAAAAGAACTGGAAGCGGTTCAAACCCTTGGTGCAACTGATATTATCTGTACGGATAAGACAGGTACCTTGACCGAAGACCGTATGAAAGTACATGCATTACTTTATGGTAACGAATCGGTAGATATTGCATATACCGCAGAAATATCTTCTTCAATTAAAGAAAATCCAGTTTTTGAAACAATAATTCGTGCCAGTATTCTTTGTAATAATGCAGATACGAATGCTAATGATGCTCAAGGTGATTCTATTGAAATGGCATTATTGGAATTTGCCAAATATTTAGGATACGACCCGCTTTCTATAAAAGGAGATAATCCAGAAGTCTTGGAATTACCTTTTGAAGCAGCCCGCAAATTTATGGCAACCGCCCATAATCATGGAGAACATATTCATGTGTATGCCAAAGGGGCTTTTGAAAGCCTTATTACACATTGCGATTTTATGATGAATGACACCGGCATTATATCTTTTGATACTAAAAGCGAATGGCAAGAGAAGGTGAACATTCTAGCTGGCCAGGGTTTACGAACCTTAGCGTTTGCTTTTAAAGAAACGCAAAAAATACCAACTTCTAAAACGATAATGGATGGGCTTACTTTCTTAGGTATTATAGGGTTTCTTGATCCGGCACGTAAAGATGTTAAGGCGACCATAGATATTTATAAAAAAGCAGGAATAAAAGTAGTTATGGTTACTGGGGATCACCCTGGTACATCGAAAAAAATAGCGCAAGAAGTAGGTCTGTTAGAAATGAATGCTTCTCCAGATAAAGTGCTGATAGCCAAAGACCTATTTATAGTGAAGAATCCTAATACGACTGTAATGAAAAGGTTATTGAATGCTACTGTTTTTGCGCGCGTTACCCCAGAGCAAAAGCTGGATCTTGTCAAATTATATCAAAATAATAACCACATAGTAGGTATGATCGGTGATGGTATAAATGATGTTCCCGCTTTGAAAAAAGCTGATATTGGTATCGCAATGGGTATTCGTGGTACTGAGGCCGCCCGTGAAGCAGCAGATGTTATCTTGAAGAACGATGAGTTTACCGCTATAGAACTAGCAATAAGACAAGGTAGGGTGATTTTCGAGAATATCCGTCAGTTCGTGGTATATCTACTATCATGTAATTTGGCAGAGATACTTTCAGTTGGTGTCGCCGCATCTTTGAACTTTCCGTCGCCCTTGTTGCCTATGCAAATTTTGTTCTTGAACTTGATAACCGATGTCTTTCCTTCATTAGCACTAGGGTTGGGAAAAGGGGAGATAGATATTATGGAGCGACCGCCTAAAAATCCTAAGTCACCCATCATTAATAAAAGGGATTGGTACACAATAATTTTGTACGGACTTTGTATCAGTCTTGCAGTTTTAGGTATTGTTGCCTATTCACATCTTGTGTTGGAATTAACAAGTGAGACTATAAATAATATGGCATTTTATACGTTGGTAATGGCACAATTATTCAATGTTTTCAATTTACCACGACATACAGAATCTTTTTGGATCAATGAGGTGACTACTAACATTTGGGTGTGGGGGGCAATAGTTTTATCTCTAGTAATAACATTTGGTGTGTATCTAATCACTCCTGTTGCCAAAGTATTATCATTAGAGCCCATTTCTATGCAACAATTGATTTTGGTTGTGCTATTTGCCATGGGTTCTTTGGTTCTGGCGCAATTATTAAAACGTTCGAAACTATATTTCCTTGGTAAAACATGAATTGGCTAATATAATAGTACATCAATTCAAAGCGGTGTTTTAAAACCAAGTCAGCATGAGACCAAAGTTTTGAAACCTTATTCGTGACCATATGTAATTCATATCATTCTTTATATAAAATATTATGGTTTGTTTAAATTAGGTAATCATTCATTTTTCAAAAGAATTTACATAAATCTTCCATTACCTTTTCGCAATACAAAATAATCAGGTTTTTAGTTGAATTGTTGAAAGTACCGCCAACTATATAATAACCTTCTCTGAATGATAAAGGTGTATAAAGCTTGGGTACTGTGCCGAAGCCAAAACAGTTTTTATGAGTTCTCTTAGGCGAAAAACGTTTTGCTACCATTAAAAAAAAAATATTTTCTTTTTCGAACCTGATTGATGACTAATATCATTTTTATCCTTGCATAGCAATGATACATTTGAAGAAATGCAATACATGGTGATGTGTATTTCAGAAATAATCTAAAAAAAATTATTGGTTTTGTTAACAATATAATCGGTCAGATAAATTGCCAAAAATATATTATTCAGAATACGAAATGTAAGAAGTATAAATTTATGTAACGCTATGAACCGATTAAAAGAAAAAGGTAAAAAAAAACCAAAATTAACTGAAGCTTCCATATATCAAGTCATTTTCGACTCTTCTTTAGCAGGTTTGTTCGTGCTTGATGCAGAGGGCAATATTCTAAAAGCAAATGCTAAGAGTGAGCGTATGTTCGGTTACAAAAAAGGAGCATTAATAAATAAAAATATCGAGATCATCTTTCCGAAGAGATTTAAAAAAGAGTTAGAATTCTTCATGAAAAACCCGCCCTCAGATCCAGTACAGATTTTAGGTTTAGATAAAAATGGGGTAGAATTTGCGATTGATTTTAGAATGGTTAGAACAGTTATCGAAGACCAAACAATTTCAGCGGTTTATTGTAAGAACGCCGATCTAGCCGTTTTTGAAAGTGACAGAAAACTTAGAACACTTATTGCGAACGCACCTGGTATTGTATACCGATGTAAAACGGATAAGCTCTGGACAATGGAATTTCTTAGCAGCGCATGTGAATCTATCAGTGGGTATGTACCAGAACAATTTTATGAACAAGGTAATTTAAGTTGGGATACACTCATTCATACTAATGATAGGGACGAGGTCAATAATGAAAGGCGAAAAGCCATATCGAAGAAAGAATCGTATCAAATTTGCTATCGAATTACAACAGCCACCAACAAGTTAAAATGGATATTGGAAATGGGGTCTTGTGTAGAAGATCAATTAGGTAGTGTTGATTATCTAGAGGGTTTTATGCAAGATATTACCAAACAAAGAGAATTTGAAGTTTCACTTACAAAAGAGAAGGAACTGCTTCATAAATATTTAGATACTGCCGCATCGATTTTTCTGGTTATTGATATTGACCATAAAATTACGATGGTAAACCGAAAAGCGTGCGAGGTACTTGGTTATGAGGCTAAGGAGATTTTGGGTAAGAATTGGTTTAATCATTTTATTGATAAAAGCGAACAAAAAGATTTAGACCATTTGTTCGACGATATAATTAAATGTAGAATAGAAGCACCTGATGTATATGAGAACTGGGTGATTGCCAAAGGAAATAAAAGTAAATTGATTCGTTGGCGAAATGCTTTATTGAAAGATGAAAACGGTACAGTGACCGGTTTGATAAGTTCAGGTATCGATGTTACCGAACAAGTAGGTGCTGAAAAGGAATTAAGCGATAGCGTAGATAAAAACAAGGCTATTCTTAAAGCTTTGCCTGATGTAATGACCATACATGATAAAAAGGGTACTATTATAGAATTACATGTTCCCGAAGAATCATGTCACGTTGGCCCAATAGCTAAATTTGAGGTAAAAAAAATAAAAGATCTTCTACCAAAAGAAGTGGGGGATAAGCTGAAAAAGGCAATATCAACTGTTCTTCGTAACCAACAAATGGAAACAATGGAAGTAACGGTACCAGTGGCCTACAAAAAGGTCGATTACGAATGTAGGTTAGTACCATTGAACAAAAGTCAAGTGTTGACAATTGCTCGAGATATTTCAAAAACAAAGGAAATTCAAAACACGTTACGTTTAAGGAACAAAGCACTAAATGTTGCCGGAAATGGAATCGTTATCGTTGACGCCCAAAAACTTGAATTACCCATAATTTATTGTAATAATGCATTTATTGAAATGACAGGTTACGAACGCGAAGAAGTTATAGGTGCCAATTGTCAATTTCTACAGAATGACGATCGAGATCAAGAGGCCATTGTGACAATGGCAAAAGCGATTCAAAAAGGTGAAGCATGTCGAGTGTTTTTGCGAAATTATCGCAAAGATGGCTCCCTATTTTGGAACGATCTGAGTATTACACCCTTATTCGATGAAAATAAAAAATTAACCCACTTCATTGGGGTACAGAACGATGTTACCGAAATTCAGAATGCAAAAAACCAGTTAGAACAATACGCTATTAAGCTAGAAGATAAAGTAGCCGAACGCACTAGGGAAATAGAAGCTACGGTACAAAAATTGGTCGAGAACAATCTTATTCTTGAAGATCAGATTCAAGAGACCAAATTAGCAGAAAGTATGGCCAAGTTTAGCCAAGCTCAGTTCAACGCAATTGCTGAAAATTTCCCAAATGGGGTTATTATGGTATTCAATGCCGATTTTGAACTTGTGTATATAGAAGGGGAAGAACTCAAACATTCGTACCTCAATAAAGACGATTTTGAAGGAAAACATATTGATGTTATCCCGATTTTTTCCAAAAAGGAAATTAATCAAATAAAGCAAGATCTACTCAGAACTATAGCGGGTGAAAGTCTTTCTTTTGAGGCAGAGTTCGGGAGCAATTTTTATGCCGTGAATACCACGCCCTTAAAGTCTAATGAAGAAAGTTTGGTTTGGGCACTTATGGTTTACAATAATATTACCGAACAAAAAAAAGTACAAGTAGAATTATCCAAGGCTTTAAGGGCAGAACGAGAACTCAATGATCTAAAATCACGCTTTATCTCAATGGCCTCTCATGAGTTTCGCACGCCATTAAGTATTATTCAATCTTCTGCGATTTTGATAGGAAAGCAAAATGGACCGGATATGGAAAAACGACGAGAAAAACATGTTTCGCGAATACATACCCATGTAAAAAATTTGGTTGTTATCCTAAATGATTTTCTATCACTAAGTAAATTGGAAGAAGGTAAGTTGTTTGCAAAACCTCAATATTTTGAATTGATCGATTACTGCAAAACTGTTATCGATGAAATGGAGTCGACTAAAAAGGAAGGACAGACTATTCTATTAACGTATACAAGTGCTGAAATATCTGTCTTTTTAGATCCAAAATTGTTGAGCCACATCTTAATCAACCTGTTGTCAAACGCCTTAAAATATTCTGAAGAGGGCAAAGAGGTGATTATGGAAATTCAACAGGCCAATGAAGCAGTAGTAATTAAAATCACAGACAATGGTATCGGCATACCGGAAAAGGAACAAAAGAGTTTGTTTGAACGTTTTTTTCGCGCCGAGAACGTAACGAATATAAGTGGTACCGGCCTTGGGCTGCATATAGTCAAACACTATACAGAGCTGATGGATGGCACTGTAGGTTTTAAAAGTAAAACCGGTAAGGGAAGCACCTTTACGGTACAACTTCCTTCTAAATAAATAAGAACATGAAAAAAATACTATTGATCGAGGACAACGAAGATGTTCGAGAAAATACAGCAGAAATATTGGAACTGGCCAATTACCAGGTAGTTACCGCTGAGAATGGTAAAATAGGAATAGAAAAAACGAAGGAATTCACACCTGATATAGTGCTTTGTGATATCATGATGCCACTAATGGATGGATTTGAAGTACTACGAGCTTTTGAAAAAGATGGTAGTATAGCTAGTACACCCTTTATTTTTCTTACGGCAAAGACAGATAGGTCGGACATGCGAATGGGTATGAACTTAGGCGCAGATGACTATTTGACAAAACCATTTGAGGAACAAGAATTGTTGGATGCAATTGCCTGTCGTCTTAATAAACATGAGAATTTAAAAAAAGAAATCATAAAAAATTTAGAGGGTCTCAATAGATTTTTTGGTGAAGTTTCTGAATATGAAGATATGGAAGGCCTCTCTAAAAACCATAGCCTAAAGCCCTATCAAAAAAAGGAAATTATATTTTGGGAAGGGGACAATGCCCATTCACTTTACTTTATAGAAAGTGGAAACGTAAAAACCTACAAAAGTACCGAGTCTGGTAAAGAATTAGTTACAGGGCTTTATGGGCCAGGTGATTTTGTTGGGCAATTATCATTATTACATGCTGCCGGAACCTATGTAGAAAATGCTGTTATTATGGAAGAGGCTGAACTTTGTGCCATACCTAAGTCTGATTTTATAAAATTGCTTAATGGTAACCCAGCGGTCTCTCAAAAATTTATTTCTCTGATTTCTAATAACTTAATAAACGTTCAGACACATCTAGTAGATATGGCCTTTGCTACCGTGCGACAACGTGTGGCCAAAGCACTATTGGAACTATACGAGAAAGGTCTTATTAAAGACAAACCGAACAAGGGTATGTCAATTCCTCGTGAAGATTTTGCAGGTATGATCGGCACGGCCACCGAAACTGCCATTCGCACACTTTCCGATTTTAAAGATGAAGGTTTGATTACAACAGATAGTGGTCGAAGAATCATTATTCTAGATAAAGAAGAATTACTTCATATTGCAGATTGTTAAATCGTGTGAACTACTATTACTTAATCATTTTTAATATCTGCTTAAAAACAACTTGGGGAAAATGCTCTTGAAATGACTTGAATTATACTTAAAAAGTATGGAGTTGTTTAAATATGCCTTAGTGGAACTTGTTTATCTACATCTATTACAAACCTTATGAAGTCGTGAAAACAATATGGTTAAAACAGGATTCTCGGTACTTTTTTAATTAAAATTTATCGAAGGCCACCCCATATTAAAGAGGCAATTCTAGAAATAAGTAATACTACTTCAGTAAAACCAAATATTTCCATTTTAGGAAAATTAGGGCAAGATTGTTTACTGAACAATAAACAAACCAAATTAGCCAAAACGGAATTAAAGCATTATTTGAATGGGGTATTGGGAGAAAAACTGATTTTGCGATTTTCTGTTATCTCGAAATAGGTACACTGTTCATAACAGGTTCTTTGGCTTCCCAGTTTTTGAATGAAAATCATGTTACAGTTTTGGTGAAATACCTTCTGGACCATATGGTATTCTAAGAGGTCTTGGTATAACCGAAAATAATTCATCCAAATATTTAAAAGATTTGAACGAGGAATGTTTTCTTCTCTTCGTAAGAGGTTATGATCCTGAATTGAAAATCATTGAATAATTACTTTAAAAATAAAATTCACAGCATGATACATTTTAGAGTAATTCTCTCATCACTTATATTTTAAAATAGAACAAATAAAAACAGGAGACCGAGGCCTCCTGTTTCACACGAAACGTATGAATTCGTTTATGATTTCTATCTAACTTTTACATCATTTTATCTCTAAATTGATTCAAAAGTTGATTTTGACACTTACGGCATCATCCGAAACGCTATGGTTTCTTTTTCCTTACAGAACTAAAAACCAATTTTGTATTTAAAAAAGAAACCGAAGTACCGAAATACCTCGGTTTCCTAGAAGATGTTCTTCAACTTAATTTCTACTATAATGATCCTACTTAAACATATTGCTATATCCGTTCGAGATTAAAAAGGTATCAACTAGTTTTCGCAACCTCTTCTTTTCTTGCATTTTAGTACTCTTTATGAATACTAAATATAACTGTTGTTTTTCAATGAACTTTTAATGATACAGCTAAGTTGCATTGTTGTTTTGATATCTAAAATGACCTAGGTCAGTTTGGCTGTTTTTTTATATTATACGAACTCGGGGTAAGATTGTACCACAATATCATTTTGTACATGTCGAACACCATTAGCTTTATAAGCTGTTTTTTCTATCAATTCCCGTTCCTTTAAAGAATGAACCCTTCCCTTAAGCTGAACAGTGTCACCATCAACTTGAACTCGAATACCTTTGGCCATCAAATTGGTAGAACGCTCTAAGGCCTGGGTAATTTGCTCTTCAATATTCTTGGCTTTTGCCACTGGTATTATCTCGATGTTGTTGACGACACCCTTTACTCCTAATAAGTTTTGTAAACTGTATTCTGCCTCTTTTCGTTGAAAATCCCAAGCTACATTACCTGATAAATATATATAACCATCTTCAACAAAAACCATGATTTTTTCATTGGGTATTTTAGCGTTCCATTCCAATGCGTGTACCGCTGCTTTTGCAATTTCTTTATCGGTCTTTTTAAAATCTTCACCATATTTTACCTCAATATCTTCAGCAACTGCTTTAACGCCAGCAACATGCTTCGCAACTTTATTGGCCAAGGCTTTTTTGTGGTATTCATTTACAACGCCACTTAGTGTTACAATACCATCTTCAACAATAACTCCTATTTGTGTTTCGTCTATATTGGGTTCAAACACGAGTTCGTCTAATATATCTTGTTTTATTTGTGCATCTGATTTCATGTAATGTTGATTTTACATAAAATTACTTTATTCAAAAGGCTTTAAAAATGACGTTGGTCAGTTTTAGTACTAATTTATTACGCCTATATTTTTAGTGAGAATTTATACTGATCTAAATCATTTGGTGCTATAAAACTATTTTGAATTTTTGAGGAGTAATAAAATCAAAATAAAATTCAAATGAAAACAGCAACTTCAAATACAAAAGCAGCATTATTACTATTGGGTGCGAGCCTTGATGTTCTTCATCAAGAAAGTAGAGAGTGGTTAGAAACCATTGCCTTCTGGCAAGACGAAACCAAATTCTTTGCCAATTTGTTGAATAAGGATAAAAAAAAGACATCTGAGTATACCGAAATGTTGAAGAATTTAGACCAAATACATGCAAATCTGTTTGATTATTTAGAAGACGATATTAAACAGCATGAGCGCCTTTTATCACATTTAATTAAAGGTCAAAAAGGATTATCTGACATGGACTACCGTGATAAACATAGAAGCCTTGGTGAGCGAATGGATTTATTCACCAATGATTTCAGGGAATTCAAAAAAATGGTGTTCGGGTATGTCAAGAAACTCTAAATGTTAAAAAACTAAAGCTATGGAACTGACCGTATTTATAAATGATTTTAGACCTGTGGATAGCATTGCCCGTTTTATGGATTTTTACTATAGCGCACAAATGACGTATTTAGCTAGTGATCTATTGGAACAAGGCCTATCACCCAAGCAGATATCAGATGCGGTTATTAAGGCGATAAATATAAGCAAGGCTTCAGGATTGGAATTGAACAAACATTTCAAACCGGTTTTTAGTGGGATCGAAAGACAAATTATAAACGATTGTAAACTATCCCACTTGGCTTATGGCCTAGTGATGATTAATGCAGATGTAGAACTTTCGGTCGTAGGTGATTTTCAGGTAAGTTTGTTACAGTCCTATTTAATTAATCATAGCTGATTGAATATCGATTTCCTAGCCTATTGGGCAATGGTCAGAGCCAAGTAATTGAGAATATATAGTAACTGCTTTTACTTATTATACTATTGATTTGATAATTAAAAAATAGTCGTTTCATCAGCCAGTATTGCGTGCTCAAATTTGAAAGTGACAGCTTCAATATTTTGTGTGGAGATTTAAATGTTTTTAATAACTACCCTAAGACCTAATTTATATTTCATAGAATAATCTTCATACTTTAAATCTTATAGAATTTGACCCAATGAAAAAGCCCTAACTATAGATATAAAGAAAGAGCTTTTTCATTGATACTATACTAAGCTTACCTAAAGATTATGCATATGTGGGATAGTATTGAACTTTAAGTTTGTTAACAACATGAAGTACTCCTGGAGCCCTAAATGCCGCTTTTTCCGCTTCCTCTTTTTCTTTGATTGAGTTTACTTTTCCACTAAGGGTTACGGTATTACCATCGGTAGAGACCATAATCCCCTTTGCATCGATTCGTGCAGATCTCTCAAAAGCTTCCTCAATGGTGTCTTTCACCAATATAGGTTTTACATCTTGTTTGATCGAAATACTATTGGATACGCCTTTAACACCTACCAAATCTTTTACGGCATTTGAAGCTGAATATTTTTGGTAAGCCCATTTAACAGCTCCCGAAAGAGTCACCCAACCATTCTCTACTTTTACAATAACAGCGTCATTTGGTACTGAAGAGTGCCATTCTAAAGCATCAACAGCGGCCTTGGCAATTTCAGTATCAGATTTATCCAAACTTGACGGATATTTCACCATGATATCTTCTGCGACCGCTTTTACGCCACTCACCCGTTTGGCCGCTTTTTCAGCTGCTATTTTTTTTGAATGGCTATCCACTTCACCACTTAAGGTAACGACACCTTCGTCTACCGCCACGCCGATTTTGGTTTCATCTATACTAGGTTCCCATGCCAGTTCGTCTTGTACATCTAATTTAATTGTTGCATCTGTTTTCATCTGTAAATTATTTAATTGTTTATTTTTTTTATTTGTAATTCGCCAATAATGGTATAGGTTAAAAATGACTATCTGCTTGGATCTAGTCAAAGTATTTAGATTTGGCTTATACTATTAAGAGTAAATGTATAATGATGCTAAGCGGCTTAAAATGATGTGCATCAGTATAGAATATTTTAACAAATTAGATTAGTTGTTCTGATGGGTAAATAATTATGCCAGGTTTTACGATAATTCGAATATATTCTTAACCGCGTAAGAGAAATAAAAAAGTATTAGGTTTTACTTTAGCATACTAGTTTTACAGGTAATTAAGAAATTAAAGTTGGGTGTTTTTTACCAGTAACCGATGTATTCACTAATTCAAGGGTATTGAAATTGTTCATTAAAGGTTTTACGAATGTTTGCAGTTATGTATTTCTTGAAAATTAAAAGAACCTTTAGCCCAAACAGGTAATTTTTTTTAAATACGAAGGATCTTATTTTAAGATATGAGGATAAGATAGTCATGTTTTCTTATCTCAAATATAGTATTGGCCGGTTAACTATTTATTTGACAGAAACATTTAATTTCACCCATTTAAAGATTTTTTCAACATCTTCTTTTTGACAAAGTTGGGTTCCACGTTTTAAGGTAGCGGCGGCTCCAGCAGCGACTCCATATTGTATCATAGTTTTGGGAGTATGCCCTGCCTGTGCTTTCAAAAGCATACCAGCTAACATACTGTCGCCAGCACCGATCGTATTCTTTTCATGGACTATGGGCGCCGGTATGTATTCAAGAATATCTTCAGTAACCAATAAAGCACCACGACGCCCTAATGATACGGCCATGATTTTGCAATTATGGGTTGCCATAAAATCTTTAGCAGATTCTTCTAACATCTTGTTTGATAACATCTCATTTCCATAAAGACTTGCGAGTTCGGATAAATTTGGTTTAAATAAATAAATGTCCGTATTTATGGCGTGCTTTAAGGCTCTTCCTTTGGTGTCTAAAATAAATTTTGCTCTTTTTCGCTTGGCTATCTCGCCTACCATCATATAATAATCATCTGGGATACCTGAAGTTAATTTTCCGCTGACTACTAAAAAATCGGTTTCGTTTAAAGTGCTTTCAATTATGTTCAAACCTTTTTGCCATTCATTATCGTTTACGGTCGGTCCTGGGAGTCCGAAACGATAATATAAATCTGTAGCGGTATCAAATACTGAAAGGTTCTCACGCGTTGTTCCTTTCAAGTCAATAACATAGTGTTCAATATCTTCATTTGATAATAATTCTTGAAGATGTATTCCTATACGCCCACCAGAGAAATGAATGGCGACTGATTTGCCTCCCAAATTATTTATGGCCCTAGAAACGTTGATGCCACCTCCGCCAGAATAATATACTGGTTCAGTACATCCTATCTTTTTGTGAGGTACTAAACTTGGTATTGTCGTGTTTTTATCAACGACTGGGTTTACGGTAAGGGTGAAGATTCTGTTCAATTAGTTGTGTTTATTTAAAATGAATTTATAGTTACTGCTTTCTGCTAGCCTAGAGTTAGTTCGTTTTTTTCACCTTTGTTGATGTTCCCGGTACCTTGTAAAAAGGCATCGGGGTTAAATGAATTACTATCAATGTCCTCATCGACCAGAAATTGGGCAAATTCAGGAAAATCGCTAGGTGCTTGTCCGCATAATTCGAATTTTGTATTGAACGCTTTAGCAGATTTGATTGCCATTTATCTACCGAAATAATCCCATCAGCACATAATTGGACTATTGAATTTTTACACATAGCAACTATTTTGTGCCCTTCAGACGAATAACCGGTAATCGTATTGGTAGCATAAACATAGTAGTATGTAATGGGTACTACTTGGGGGGTAAGAGCTTGAAATATATGCTAAATGACCAATGTAATTGTTGGTCAATAGTTCAATAGTCAATAGACTCCTTTTTATTTTAATTTCTTCTCATAACCTCCGGTATTTCTTAGCTTTTCTTAAAACTAAGACTTACACGTTGTACGGCATATGATTTTGGTCAGTACTTATAAAATTGATAATTAATCGGTTTATACATTTTTTTTCAACTGATACAGGTCATTGTAGACAATGGCATTCCTCAATAATTTAGCCAATAGCAACAAGTGAAAAATTAAGTAAACACGAACATTTAAGTATTAACTAAAAAATTAAAAATCATGAAAAAAGTATTATTAGGTTTATTGGCAATTGGGTTAAGCTCTCAAGCTTATTCCCAAATTATTAAGACAGAGAAGTTATCTGAGGTATCTGTGTATGCAACTAATTATAAGTACTTGAACGAATTAAATACAAAAGAAGAAGCATCGATTCCTGTAGAATTATTACAACGTAAGGTCGCATCGTTCGATGTTAAAGATTCTGAGTTTTATCAAGATGATTATGATTTATATCAGATTAACTTTTTTATTCCTGAGGGCACTATTTTAGCTGCCTACGATGCAGATGGAAAACTGATCCGTACAGCAGAAAGATTTAAGAATGTCAACCTGCCGAAAGCTGTGAGGGAATCTGTTTATAATCGTTTTCCTGGATGGACAATTACCAAAGATATTTATTTAGTGAATTATCAAGATAACAAGGGAGCAAGTAAGAAGTATAAGTTGAAACTAGAAAACGGTAATGAAGTTGTAAGGGTCAAAGTTGATGAAATGGGAAACTTTCTTTAAAAAAAATTATTAATCATAAAAAATAAAAATTATGTCTGTACTAAAAGTCATTGAACTCATGGGAAACTCAACTGAAAGTTTTGAAAAAGCAGTTGAGAACGTTATTGCACAAGCATCAAAAACGATAAATAATATTAGATCAGTTTACATTCAAGATATGCAGGTATCGGTAGATAACAATAAAATTGTTCAATATAGAGTAACTACCAAAGTTTCCTTCGAAATTTCAATGCAAGAATGATTTTGGCAATTTAATTGAGAGCGTTGTTTTATGAATATCCGATCAAATTCTAGATGTTCAAAACAACCTCTCATTTTGTGATTTTTTTATAAATAAAAAAAATATTATGGAAACTCAAATTTTAAACAAGCAGCACCGGCATCTTAATCGTAATATGGATAGGATTGCCAAAGTTAAACCGCAAGTGACTATTCAAATAGAAGCGAACGGTTTACATGAACTTTTTAAAAAGAGCTTAAAAAGCTTGGCCAATAAGTTGAAATATAAAATTTACAATCCTACGCGACATACTGATTGTACAATGAAAATAGAGGTTGATGCAACAAATAGCACGAATTTATTGAAGAAATTCTTAAACCAAGTCTTAGAATTGACACATACACATCATACCATTTTTTGCACTATGTACATCGAAGAACTTAATGAGAAGAGATTGATTGCACAATTATTTGGTAATTGGTTCGATAAGTTTGATAATAAGATAAAATATGTTCCTGAAAACGGTATTCTTATAAGTAGTGAAACGGATTCGTCAAACCCTTTTACAGGCTCAATCATTTTTAAGTGTGAAGAGTAATTCTAACGGTGTATTTGAACAATATTTTCAAATACAAGCTTTTTCAAATTGGTAATTAGCTACCTCATAAATAATTAACAGGGTCATTCTGTAAGTTATTTATCGAGATAGATTTATATTTTTTTTCTTCAAAATAGTTAAGTGTATTCTCACTTGTAATATTATAAAGTTTTAACCTTCATAATAAGATTTGAAAACAAGTATATTTTTATTCAAATCGATATTGGATTATTAGTTCATGCTATTGATCCACATTGCATGAACTAAGCTCATATCTTCTCTAATGGACACCAAATAAAGTGCCGATACGTTCATATCAATTTTCAAACTTCAAGGAAGCCTTTTTCTGCAACAGTGTATATGTAATTAATCCATATGCCATTGCGATAACGACAAAGGATAATAAGGTACCTAAGAAGGGTATAAAGGTCAGCAAACGTATAACCGAGGCAATACCCAAAGCCAAAATTGCCATTGACCAAAAATTCCATTGTTTATCGGCTTTTTTGCCAAGATATTGCGCAATTAACAAGGCCGTTATTAAATGCCCAAATAGTAAGCTGAAGACATAAAAGCCCCCTAGAAATAAACCAATAGGAATACCGATGATCATGACGATCATTGCTATAACTAGAAAAGGAACTCCGATGAGATATATTGCCCCGTAGCCCACGCTCTTTAAAAAGGTAGTATCTAGATAGGAGGCAGCAGTTGAAAAAAAGTTGCCAAATGCCCAATTCAAAAGAACGATAACCAAAAATGCCGAGAAAAGATAGAACAACCAAAAACCGAAAGCGGCGATACCAAAACCTTTCCATGAAAATTCTTGTCGGTCGCCCATAAGCGTTTCATCAAAATTGGCCGTTGCGCCGATAAGGGAATTCTTAAAATCTACTTGATTGTCCTCTGACCAATAGTGTACATTCTCATGAAACTTGGCACTTTCGCCAATGGTAATCGATGAAGCCGCTAATTTAGAGGTGCCTTTGATTTCTCCATTAATGAGTATGTCTTCACCAAATAGCTCAGCTTCTTCGTTAATAGTTCCATTTATTATTAGTTCTCCTGAATACGATTTTATAGTTCCCATGACTTCACCATTCATTTCTATATCACCAGAAAAATTGATGAGGTTACCGTGAATGATGGTATTTTCGGTAATAAGAACTTCACCACCGGCCACGATAACATCGTCACCAACTTCAGCGTCAATGGTCAATTTTCCTCCTGCTGCACGTATATCATCGGCCACATAGCCTTTGACGATGACTTCACCACCGGCGACTATTAAATCTTGATAAATGGTATCTCGAATCGTAATTTTACTACCTGCCAAAACCATATCGCCACTTACTACAGCATTGATATCTATGTTTTTTCCAGCCAGATAGATGTCATCTTTTTGATGTTCTGAAATTAGTATGTCCTTTCCTCGTTCATGCTGAGCGATGGCTACTATTGTAAAGAGTAATGTACAGTGAAGTAGTAGTGTTCTCATAACGCTGGTTTTAAAAAGTTTAACTCAAAGTAATTGAAAACTAGAATGTTATAAAATGATTTGAGTCAGGTGGTATATATTTTTATGCATGTATCAAGAACTTGAATTTCATTCGATACGAGTATTGTATTTAATCAAATTTTTATAGCCATAATCCGTTCTTGTAATAATCAACAGGAAAAGGTTTTATCCCAAAGAATAAAGCCTACAGAATCGGTATGTATATTTGTTCTCTTATACCTTGCCCTATGGCCAAAGTGTAGATTTTAATATACTTCTAAATATAGGTAATGCCCTTACCATTGTAGGGTCAGGTTTGCTAAGGTCTTATCGATTTTGAACCGATTTATTTTTCTAAACGAAAAATTATTTTACTATAATCTTGGTTTGGATGGAAGTTATTTAGCGCTTTTATGGGTTTCTAGATGGTGTTTCAATAATTGCTTTAAACTTTCTAGGTATTCTTGCATGACTTCCTTATCGATATGTGGATTTTGCTTAGTGGGAATAGTCAATGGATTTTCATCCAAAGAACGATAAAGTTCTGGATAATTGGTCTCGATATTCGTTGTAAGCTTTTCGATTTCATCTACTACCTTTCTTAAATCGTTCATGACACTAGTGCATTAGTTGTGAGGAGTAAATATATTCTACATTTTAAATGAAGAGCATGATATAGGTCATTTGTTAGCATGTTAATGGTTAATAGTTTTGAACTCAAATTAAAAGCAATCAAATTGAAAACAATTTTATACGCCACAGATTATTCCGATAATTCAGCAGCAGCTTTAAAATATGCCCATGCATTGAACACGCAGTTAGGTACTCGTTTGGTTATAACACATGTGTTCGATTACCCCACTGTACTGGGCACTGAGGTGCTTTCAGAACCTTTTCCGGATTTAGAGAAAGATAATTTTAAAATGCACCGTTCTAAATTAGAGAAATTTTGCAACGAACATTTGGGCAAAGATTGGAATGCCCCGAACATACATTTAGAGATTGTAGAAAACAAATCTGTTATACAAGGTCTTTTTACAATAGCCAACGAATGGCACGCCAATATAATTCTTGTTGGTATGAAGGGAGGTAGTGGTATACGAGAATTGATTATGGGTAGCACAACTAAACAACTCATAGAAAATGCACCTTGCCCTATATTGGCGATACCAGCTGATATGAGCCATGTTGAGATAAAAACTATTGTGTATGCCACAGATTTTGAAGAAGAAGATATTCATACGATCAAGAGCCTGGTCGAAATTGCAAAACCCTTAGATGCGAAGATCAATATCGTTCATATTTCCACAAAGAAAGAATATAAAGGAGATATGCAGATGGAGTGGTTCAAAGACGCGCTTAAAGAACGGGTGATGTATAAAAACATTGAATTTAAACTGTTTATTTCTGATGATATTTTTGATTCGCTTCGAGTTTATTTAGGAGATGTCGGCGCCGATTTGGTGGTTATGCTTGAAAGGGAAAAGAAAGGCTTGAAAAAATGGCTTCATCAGGACCTGGTCAAAAAAATGGAGTCTTACGGCAGGGTTCCCCTAATGAGTTTTAATGAACGTAATCATCAAACCTTTAATTATTAATTATACCACTTAAAATAACCACCTATTATGGCCAGAAGAATATTTAGAATAGTAATAGTGATTTCAATTGCATTGGCAATTTATCTATTTGCCTTAAAAGATAATCATACGAAAAGTTTTCTTATAGTTGCTTCTAGTCTAACATTTCTGATATTTAGTTTTGGAATACATGGACTTATAGCACATTCACTACAACCTAATTCCAAAGGGAATTTAATTGTATATCCTATATTGATGTGGGCACTTTGGGCTGTTCTATTTTTACTATTTGTATTTTTTATAATACCTATTTACTGTCCCGACTTTTTAATTGATTTCTAGTTTATTGAAAACGGTAAATAATCTTTGTCTTTTTATTTAAATTGATGGTATCAATTTGCTTCGGATTTCCTGTAACATAAATTTTACCGGTGCCCTGACCATTTATTTTAAGACGATCTTCTGCAAATACCTGAATATCCTCAGAGTTTGATGAGAAAAGATACACGTCTTTTGCTAAGAGTGCCCAAGCATATAATTGTGCTTTGTTGTCTACTGTTGCACTTAATGATTGTGTCTTTCCATTTAAGCTTACTATACTCTTGTCCGATTGTTTCACATTAACTTTGTTAGATTTTAGTTTCATTGATGTGTTTGAGGCTCCTTTCGCATCTATAGATACATTTTTTGCTTCTACAGATATATTTCCTGTACTCGAACCATCCATAATTAAATTAAAATTCTGACAATCGATTAGTAGGTCGTAATAGGATTCTCCTAAAGAATACAGGGTAAAGCTGTCTGTAGCTAATTTTTCATTGGTCTCTATTGAAGCCGTTTCTGACAATTTTACTTCTTTCAGTTCATTTACATAAAGAATAATTTCAGTAGTACTGGCCAAAGGGTTTTCTTGATTCGTATAAAGTATTAGCGTTGAATTTTCAAATTTCCATTTTATAATGTCCTTTAGACTCCTATCTCCCTTAATCTGTACACCATAAAAATATGTTGGGTATAGACTAACACAAAGATTGTTATGTATTTCAATAGTCTTAACACCTTCAAGGGTTGCATATGAACTGAATGTTTTGTCTTCTTGGGCGAATAGATAATTGAAAGATAAGACTACGATAATACACCAGGCTTTTTTCATAATAGAGATAGATAGACCATTTAAGCATGAAATTTATTTACTAATAGGTGATTTTAAAATGATATTGGTCATTACAGGTAATAACAAACGGTTATACCTTAACATCTTAAACAAATTAATTTATGAAAGCTGCATATCTAATAAAGTACGGAAATTCCGAGAAGGCTTTTGAAATTAGGGAAGCAGATAAGCCCAAGCCTAGACCAAACCAGGTTTTGATAAAAGTAGAAGCCTTTGGGTTGAATTTTGCCGATGTTATGGCGCGATTGGGACTTTACAAAGCAGCTCCTCCATTGCCTGCAATATTGGGTTACGATGTGGTGGGTGTAATAGATGCGATCGGCGCTGAGGTACATCATCTGAAATTGGGAGATAGAGTTATTGCATTGACCAAGTTCGGGGGGTATGCCGAATTTGCTTTGGCCGACAATGGGGTAGTTTATAAAATACCGAATTTATTCTCTGCAGGTTTTGCCGTTGCTTTAGCGACCCAATACAACACTGCCTATTTTTTAAGTCACAATATGGCCAATTTACAAGAAAATGATATTGTACTTATACATGCAGCAGCAGGGGGAGTGGGTACGGCCCTAGTTCAGATGGCATTGCATAAAAAGTGTATTGTTTTCGGTACGTGTGGTTCTCAAGAAAAGGTGGCCTATCTCAAAAAGAATGGCGTGCACTATCCAATAAATTACCGAAAAGATGATTTTGAAGAAGTTATAAGGAAAGTTATTGTGAAAAAGGGCTTGGATGCTGTTTTTGATCCAGTTGGTGGAAAATCGGTTAAAAAGGACTTTCGTTTGCTCGGGGCAGGTGGAAGAGTATTTTCTTTTGGTATTTCAAGTATGAACCGGACCAAGACCATATTTGGAAAAATTCGGGTGCTTTTGCAGTTCGGGCTATATCACCCATTACAATTTTTGAGCGGTTCAAAGGGAATGATAGGTATCAATATGTTGAAAGTTGCAGAAGAAAACCCAGAGAAAATAGCAAAGGTAATGCAAGAGGTCATTCGATTGACGGAACAAGGGGTTCTTAAACCACATGTAGGTGGTGAATATCAAGTAGAGCAACTCGCAGAAGCCCACGCTTTTTTGGAATCTCGAAAATCGATGGGTAAAATTGTTGTAAAATGGTAATGGGATGAAGAAGAATTACTTGAAAAATAAAGTAGTTTTAGTAA
>TARA_R110002050_G_scaffold1143_6_pt1 | contig 42822 bp, 35 predicted proteins | sample TARA_R110002050 | Tara Oceans TARA_R110002050 (sample SAMEA4396988) | marine metagenome | biome: Polar Biome; feature: [DCM] deep chlorophyll maximum layer (ENVO:01000326); material: water (ENVO:00002006), including particulate matter (ENVO:01000060) such as... | depth 25 m
CATTCTAAATAAACGACGAGCAACACGGAGTGGTGCATTTTCAGCCCCAACCCGAAGGGCTGGGGCTATTTTTCCGCCCAACTTCGTTGAAAATGATTTATGTACAACTACATCAAATCATTAACGCCTTGTTGAACAAAAAAATAGCCGCCAGCAGTGGTGGCTTTGAAAGATAAACAGACCCTACCTTACGATGATTTATTCAAATGCTCATGTTCGTAATAATAGTTTGTCGCTTCAACAAAACCTTCAACGCTGCCACAATCAAAGCGCTGACCTTTGAATTTTACGGCTAAAACCAGACGATCCTGTGCCAGCAAGCGCAAGGCATCGGTTATTTGAACTTCACCATTGGTGCCGGGTTTGGTTTTACGCAGATATTCAAAAATTTCCGGTGTCAGAATATAGCGTCCGATAATTGCCAGATTGCTTGGGGCTTCTTCAGGTTTGGGTTTTTCAACCATGTCTTTAATTTGATAGATACCCGGAGCGATTTCATCACCGGAAATGACACCATAGCTATGGGTTTCATCAGCAGGGACTTCCTCAATTGCAACGATGCTGCACTGATAACGTTCATACAAAGCAACCAATTGACTCAAAGCACGCTCACCGCCTTCATCCGGTTTGGCGCATAAATCATCAGCCAGAATGACCGCAAACGGCTCATTGCCAATCATCGGTTCGCCGGTGAGGATCGCATGACCCAAACCTAACATTTCCCGTTGGCGCATAAATACAAATTCACAGTTATCCATAAGATAACGAATATCATCGAGAAATTTTTCTTTTGAGGTACCTTTAATTTGATGTTCCAGTTCGAAACTGGTGTCGAAATGATCAGCAATGGCCCGTTTACCGCGGCCGGTAATAAAACCAATTTGTGAAATTCCCGCCTCCATAGCTTCTTCAACACCATATTGAATCAAAGGCTTACTAACAATTGGTAACATTTCTTTGGGCATTGCTTTTGTTGCAGGAAGAAATCGTGTGCCATAACCTGCAGCAGGGAATAAACATTTTCTAATAAGACTTTTTACAGCCATTGACGAGATCCTTATCAAACTGTTGTGGAAAAAATAGATGCCGTTAAGCTAAAGTAATAACCGACGAAATTCAATAAGCTCTAATATTCGGCAATTTAGATAAGCCATTAGCAAGTTAACTATAGTATAAAAACATTAAATAATTGTTTCGTATCCTACCTTACTTGTTTCATCTATCTAATTATTATTCTAAGGGTTAACAATGACCATGTTTTTTGAAAAAATGCGGTTGCATTAGTCTGGAACAAGGAAAGCAGGAATGAAAGTTTTAGTGCTTGGTGGTGCGGGGTATATTGGATCACATATTTGTAAAATGTTATCCCACTATTCCCATAAAAGTGTTGTAGTCGATAACTTAAGTACAGGGCATCGGGATGCAGTTCGTTGGAGTCATTTTATCGAGGCCGATATTCTTAAACCTGGCGCTTTAGTCAGGATTTTACAAGATGAAGGTCCATTTGATTTGATTATGCATTTTTGTGCCAAATCACTGGTGGGTGAGTCTGTACAAAAACCTGCTTTATACTACCGAAACAATGTTGTAGGAACATTAAACCTGTTAGACGCCATGGTGGAAACCGGGCATGACAAGTTGGTTTTTTCGTCTACAGCTGCTGTATTCGGGATGCCCGAAAAAGATGAAATAGATGAACAGCACCCGCGCTTTCCAATAAATCCCTATGGTCAATCCAAAAAAATGATTGAAGACGTGTTAGGTGATTATCATGAAGCTTATGGTATAAAGTCAGTTGCGTTACGTTATTTTAATGCCTGTGGTGCTGATCCAGAAGGTGATATTGGCGAACGTCACGAACCTGAAACACATTTAATTCCTAATATTCTCAAATCTGCAACTGCAGGCAAAACAACATTATTGAAGGTATTTGGAGATAATTATCCAACCCCTGACGGTACCTGTATTCGGGATTACATTCATGTTAATGATTTAGCTTCTGCTCATATTCTCGCTGGTGAATATTTGCAAACACATGCTGGAGCATTTGCGTTTAACCTAGGTAATGGTGATGGTTTTAGCGTGTTTGAGGTAATCAAGGCGGCTGCTAAGGTTATAGGACAAAACATAGCTTATACAATAGAAGCCCCCCGAGCGGGTGACCCACCAGTGTTAGTTGCTGATTCAAAAAAAGCCGGAGTTGTTTTGGGTTGGCAGCCAGATTACACAGATATTGAATCAATTATTGCCACTGCTTGGCAGTGGCATCAAAACGAAAAGTTTTAATCTAAGGATAGTTTCGATGATTCCAGTCATAATTTCAGGTGGTACGGGAACCCGTTTATGGCCACTATCAAGAAAAAATAAGCCTAAACAGTTTTTATCGCTTTTTGGTGAATATTCATTATTTCAAAATACGTTAAGTCGTCTCTCGGGATTACAAGACATAGATTCGCCATTGATAGTGTGTAATACCGAGCACCGATTTATGGTGGCTGAGCAATTGCAAGAAATTGATATTGCAGCGAAAGATATTATTTTAGAGCCTTGCGCCCGAAATACCGCACCCGCAATTGCTTTGGCTGCGTTAAGGGCAATTGAAAATGATAAAGATGCTGTATTGCTGGTTTTGGCAGCAGACCATGTCATTCAAAATATTCCAGCTTTTCACAAGGCAATTGAGCAGGCAAAAAAGCATGCAGAACAGGATAAACTGGTCACCTTTGGTATTCAGCCACAGTCTGCTCATACAGGGTATGGCTATATTGAAGCAGTCAAAAAAGATCAGCCTAGTGAAGTAAAACGGTTTATTGAAAAACCAGAGCTGTCCACAGCAGAGTCCTATTTAGCTGCTGGAAACTTTTTCTGGAACAGTGGCATGTTCATGTTTAAAGCCTCTGCATATTTAGATGAATTACAACAACACTCACCAGAGATGTTAAGCGCCTGCAAAGCCTCACTTGAAAAATCGGTTATCGATTTAGATTTTATTCGTGTCGAGACTGAATCTTTTGAGCACTCACCAAGCGATTCGATCGATTACGCCGTAATGGAAAAAACAACCAAAGCCTTTGTGGTGCCATTAGATGCGGGTTGGAGCGATGTGGGCTCATGGTCATCCTTATGGGAAGCTTTCCCACAGGATGAAAATAATAATGTGATTATTGGCGATGTGATCACTGATTCAGTTCACAACTCTTATATTCATAGTGAAAATCGTCTTGTTACCGTGCTTGGTCTGGACGATGTAGTGGTCGTTGAAACTCACGATGCGATCATGGTGGCACATAAGGACCAGGCTCAGGAGGTGAAAAAAATTGTAGAGGCTCTGAATAAACAGGAGCGAAAAGAAGTACTTACCCACCGAAAATGCTATCGTCCCTGGGGTAGTTACGATTCCGTTGATTATGGAGAGCGCTTCCAGGTTAAGCGTATTACTGTGAATCCAGGCGCATCTTTGTCCTTACAGATGCATTATCATCGCGCTGAGCATTGGGTCGTTGTTTCTGGAACAGCAGAAGTTACTCGTGATGATGAAGTCATTTTGCTGGGAGAAAATGAATCAACATTTATTCCTTTGGGGAGTGTTCATCGTCTGAGAAATCCCGGTCGAGTGCCATTGGAAATTGTTGAAGTGCAATCCGGGAGTTATCTTGAGGAAGATGACATCATCAGGCTACAAGATAACTATAACCGAAAATAATTAAAATATGAGGTCAGCTGAAACTGATTATGGCGCAAAGTAAAATCAGACATTTTGATTCAAAAATCAATGCAATATCACGGTTGATCGATAGCGCTATTATTCTGGTGACATTTGTGGCCTTGATGGATATGTTTGCTATTGATTGGCAACCAAAGCATGTCTGGTCTTTATTGTTTTCCATCATACTGTTTCATTTTTTTGCAGAATCGCAGGATGCTTACCGTTCATGGCGGGGAACCTACGTTCGAGATGAAATCACAGCTGTTTTATTCTCCTGGGGTACCAGTATCGTAATTCTCGTTGCCATTGAGCGGATAGTGATCAATGAACAAACTTATGCGACGCCTTTCCTGATCATCTGGTTTATTGTGACCCCGATTGAGCTTATTTCCTGGCATGCAATTGTGCGTATGATTTTGGGGCTCATGCGTTCAAAAGGATTGAACACCCGCCGTGTAGCCATTGTAGGTGCAACCAACCTGGGATATCGACTGGAACAATCATTTGATGAGATGGAATGGACGGGATATCGTTTTTCTGGATTTTATGATGATCGAAAGCCTGCACCAAATCGACGACTGGAAGAGGAAGAGGCAATTGTAATTGGCAGTATTGAGGATTTAGTGGCTGATTGTCGTAGTGGAAAAATCGACACGGTATTTATTACTCTTTCACTTGCTGCCGAAGCACGTATCCGTTTACTAACTGAAAAACTGGCTGATACCACAGCATCTGTTTATCTGGTTCCTGATTTATTTACATTTAATTTGCTTAATTCCAGATGGGTAGATTATCAAGGCATCACGGCAATCAGTATTTACGAAACCCCCTTTGCTGGTATAGATAGCATGATAAAACGTATGGAAGACATTGTTTTTAGCCTGATCATACTTTGTATAATTGCCATTCCTATGATGCTTATTGCTATTGGTATAAAAACAACGTCTAAAGGCCCCATATTTTTTAAACAAACCCGTTACGGGATGGACGGAGAAAAAATCAGAGTCTGGAAGTTCCGAACGATGACTGTCACCGAAGATGGTGAAAAAGTAATGCAGGCCAAAAGAAACGATATTCGAATAACGCATTTTGGTGGTTTTTTAAGAAGAACTTCATTGGATGAGTTGCCTCAGTTTTTTAACTCTCTTGGTGGCTCAATGTCGATTGTTGGGCCAAGACCGCATGCTGTTGCACATAATGAAGAATATCGAGCCAAAATTCATGGGTATATGCTCCGCCATAAAGTTAAGCCTGGTATAACAGGATTAGCGCAGATAAATGGATTTCGCGGTGAAACGGATACTCTGGACAAAATGGAAGGACGGGTTAAATATGATCTTTTATATATCCAGACATGGTCGTTAATTTTGGACGTGAAGATAATTTGTCTGACGGTTTTCCGTGGTTTTGTAGGAAAGAATGTTTATTAACAAGTTGCCATGGAATAGAATTATAAAGTCATGTTTTTGTAATTATGCTCCTTTACAATTCTCATCGATGTTACATATCAAGCAGTTACTGAATGTGTTGAGAAAGTCATGAATTCATCTTATGCGGCGAGTATAATTTTAAAGCTGAAATTAAAATAATTTCCTGCATAAGCATTGGAAATAACTGTTTCTTGAATAGTTTTGATGTCTATCACAATTTATTTCTCAATTAGTACCATAGTACAGTTTTAATACACTCGGAAAGCTGTTAAATTTTAGTTGTACTCTTGAGAGATGTTTCTGAGAGATACACTTTATGCAAGATAGAAATATCTTGTTTTTGTAGCCAAACTTGTCGTGAGGCAAGGTCGGAAAGCCACGGATCTTTGGCAATATCGAAGATGGCCGGGTTGCATTGCTTAAATTTTTCTTTAAAGGGTATTATCATGAAAAAAGCGATGCTTTTTGTTGTTAGTTTCTTGTTTGCAGTTAGTGCAAATGCTGCGACGCTTGACTTAACACTTGCAGGTACTGGTGGATTTCTGGGTGGAGCTTCTCAGACAATCAACTCTAATAACTCAAGTGATGTCAGTGCGTCTGGTCTTGGTTTAGGTGTTTCATGGTATTCAGATTTTGTTTTAGAATCTGACAAAGACACCAAAGCAGTGATCAGTTTTGAAGCGATTGGTGCAAGTTTGTCTAAGCATTCATCAATCAATGTTGGCTTTGGTGATGCTTCACCAATCTTCTCAGCTGGTGAATCACCTTTTACTGGTGTATTCAGCTTCACACAAACTGTTATGCTGACTGCTGGTACTCAGTACTTCTTCTTGCTGGATGGCATTAAGAATGTTGCTGGTTACTCACTGAGCGTATCTGCAGTGCCAATTCCAGCGGCGTTGTGGTTGTTTGCTCCTGCACTTTTGGGTTTCTTCGGCTTACGTCGTAAAGCACAGAACGCTGCAGTAGCTTAATCAGTTCAAGAGTTAACAATATTGTTAGTTTAAGAAAAGGGGGCTTCGGCCCCCTTTTTTTTATACTGAATAATGTTAATATCATTTCTAGATGTTTTCGATAACAACGGAGTAATGTTATGAAAAGTTTGTTTAATGTATTGGTTTTATTGTTCAGTTTTCTAGCTGGGGCTATGGCGTATGCTGTCGATGGAGATTACACATTAAATGCTGGTGATCGATTAAGTATTTCGGTATGGAATGAAGATGCATTAAAAAAAGAAGTTGTAATCCTACCGGATGGCACAATTTCATTCCCACTTGCTGGTCAGCTTATGGCCAAAGACAAGACAGTTTTTCAAGTAGAGAATGAAATTCGTGAAAAATTATCTAACTATATTTCGGACCCCGTTGTGACAGTAACAGTGGATGTCGTTGGTGGAAATACCATTCACATATTGGGTAAAGTTACCACGCCAGGATCATTTTCCATGAGTCAGCCACTTGATGCGATGCAGGCGCTAAGTCTCGCTGGAGGCCTTGCGCAATTTGCAAAAGAAAATGACATTATCGTCTTGCGACGTGAAGGAACAAAACAACGAACAATTCCTGTTTATTATGCTCGTATCAAGCAGGGAAATGCGCTTGAGTCAAATATCATGCTGGAAAGCGGCGATATCATAATTGTTCCTTGAACACGTACTCAGAGGAGGAGTCAGCATGCATTACAACAAACTAACTTATGGCATTTTATCGTCATTAATTTTGCTATCAAACTCAGTGATTGCAGCTGAATATCTTGTTGATGCTGACTTATCACCTACACTGAGATATGACGATAATGTTGAGTTGCGTGAAGATAAAGAGGGAAGTTTCAGCACTGAAATTACACCCACGCTATTCCTTTCGAGAGCGACCGAAGATACATTTCTGGGGCTTGACGCCGGATACCGAATCGAAAAGTTTACAAGCCTGGAAGAGTTAGACCGCCAGGATCCTTTTCTACTGTTTTCTAGTAGTGCTACACGTGAACGAAGTGAATTTGGATTGGATGCAGAATATTCACAACGTGCACAGCGCACTATTGCAGCAGAGGATACAGGTGATTTCGCGTCAGATGCGACGGTAACAACGCGATCAATTGCACCCCGTTATCAATACCAACTTTCTGCAAGAGACTTTCTATATACAAATCTGAGTTATCAGGATAGAAGTTATGATGATAACGAGTTCCTTGATAACGAAACGTTTGTTATCACCGGTGGCTGGAGAAGAAATTTTACTGAACGACTCACTGGAGGTCTTGCACTCACCTATATTGATTACGAAGCTGAAGCCATAGATCGAACCTCGGAATATGATTCGTATAATTTAAATGTCACCAGTACTTATCGCTTATCAGAGCTTTGGTCATTTGCTGGGCAGGTTGGGTATAGAACCCTTGATAGTGAAAACAGTAATATCAACGGCTTCACCGCGAAAGATACCAGTTCAGGATCATTATTTTCCTTCTCAGCAATTTACGAAGGGTATTTAAATAATATTTCGATTGAAATATCAAAAGCATTAAACCCTTCCGGTGAAGGGGTGGTCAACGAACAAGAAAGTATTTCGGTTGATTGGCAGCGTCAAATAGCAAGCAGATTAGACTTTGGATTTAAGGCTTCTTTTCAGAAAACAACATCAGCCAGTGACTTTGACAATACTGACCGTGATTACATGACATTCTCACCCAGTTTAAGATGGCGTGTTGAAGAAAATATTACCCTCAATCTAGGCTATCAATTCCGTGAACAAGACGAGAAGGGTGATACTGTTCGGAAAGCCGAGAGTAATATGGTGTTTTTAACACTTAACTATGACTGGGGCGGCCTGCTTTATTCTCGCTAGGTAAATCTTTAAATAACGATAGAGAGTTAGATGGAAGAAGAACAATCAAAGGGTATCGGTGATTACCTGGATATCCTGTGGCGCCGAAAATATTGGGTAATCATCCCAGCTATTTTTTTAATGATTATTTCGGCATATGTTGTGATGACAATGCCAGCAATTTATAAATCACAGGGTGTTATCTTAATTGAATCTCAGGATATTCCTGATGATCTTGTTAGAACCACGATTACCAGTTACGCAGATCAACGCATTGAGCTGATCAGACAGCGATTGATGACAACAAATAGAATCATTCCACTGGTTGAAAAACACAATCTTTATGTCGAACAACGTAATAATGATGCTAGTACTTCGGATATTGTTGAGAGATTTAAGCAAAGTGTTGGTGTTGAAATTGTTCAGGCAAATGTTACAGATCCATCTAGTGGTCGTGCCAAACAAGCCAGTATTGCTTTTAGAGTGTGGTTTATTGACGAGTCTGCTGAAAAGGCAAAATTGGTCACTGACGAAGTTGTGACTGAATTTTTAAGTGAAAATGTCCGGGTTCGAACCGCCAGAGCAGAAGAAACCACCAGTTTCCTGAAGCTGGAAGGTGATCGGATGCAGAAGGAAGTTCAGAAAACCGAAACAGAAATTGCCGAGTTCAGAGATAAATACAGTGATAGCTTGCCCGACTTGCTTGATTACAACCTTGCCATGGTGCAGTCAATTCAAGAAGAAATAGCGTCTCTTGAAAACCAAATCATGGTAATGAATGATCAAATCAGCACCATGGGTATCCAGTTATCAATGGTACCAAGAGATGCTGTTGGTACAAACTCTGCTGCTCCTAATCAACTATCAACGGCCGAAACTGACCTGCAAGAGCTAAGATCCGAATATCGGAGTATGCAAAGCAGATATTCGGCCAATCACCCAGATATACAAAGAACTAAACGCCAAATTGAAGCACTTGAAGCTGAGCTTGGTGTGGTTACATCTCCTAGATCCGAGCTTGAGAATCAATTAGCTGAGGCACGTTCTGAGCTACAGAATTTAAAACAACGATATGCATCCGAACATCCCGACATGAAAGCGGCTGAAGCTGAAGTTTCCCGGATAGAAAGAATGTTGTCAGAATTACCTCAAGAGTCATCCAATGAATCATCTGAGCAGCAACAGGCCATGGCTTCAAACCCTATTTATATAGAGGTAGCTGCGAAAATTGATGCCACAAAACGAGAAGTTTCTCGCATGCGGCAACGTCAGAATGAGCTAAGAGAACGACTTGCCGAATACGAGCAACGTGTATATAAAACCAATCAGGTCCAGCGTGCTTACCTTGATTTAACAAGGGATCACGAAAATAAACTCAATCAATATCGCGAACTACGTGCCAAGCAATTAGAAGCTGAATTAGCACAAACACTCGAGTCTGAAAGCAAAGGTGAGAGCTTTGTGTTGATTGAACCCCCCAGAGTTTCTGCAAAACCTGAAAAACCAGATCGTCCCAAACTGATGGCAATGGCTTTTGTCGGTTCAGTGGGGGCCGGTGCCGGAATGGCAATTCTGATTGAACTGCTGTTTGGTGGAATTCGTGGCTATAGTCAAATTAGTCAATTGGTTGGTAAGACACCACTGGTTGTCATTCCTGTAATAACTACAGAAAATGATAAACGGAAAAAAAGAACCAACAGGATTCGACTATTTATTTTGTTCATCATATTAGCTATCGCGGGCATAGCAGTAATTCATTTCTACATTATGAATTTGGAAGTGCTATGGTTTAAAGTCATGAATAAACTCAACGTCCTTTAAAAAGTACTCAATTTATTTGGTAAGAAATATATGGATAGAATCCAAAAAGCTCTTGATAAAGCAAAACAAAGGCATGCTCAAACCGTAGCGAACCAGCCAAACGTTATTGCCGATTCAAAAGAGACTATTAATACGGAGTTGAAAAACGAATCAACAGATCCGTTAACAGCACCGATCCAGTCGATCCAATACTCTCAAACCAAAGTGGTTAATGTCTCGAATGAACAGTTGGATCGCAAAAGATTAATCGCTGGTTTTTACAATAACTCGCAGTCTGCAGTATTCAGAATGTTACGAACCCAAGTTCTTAAAAAGATGCGTGGCAATAATTGGCAATCGCTTGCTATCACTTCACCAACTGAAGGTGAGGGTAAATCAGTTATCGCAGCTAATCTGGCGATTGCAATTGCGATGGAATTAAATCAAACCGTTTTATTAGTTGACATGGATCTACGGAATCCAAGTGTTGCAAAATACTTTGGTCTGGATGTTGACATAGGCCTGAAAGATTATTTATCTGGAGATTATCCACTTTCAGAAGTATTAATTAATCCAGGCATTAAACGACTGGTTATCCTACCAGGTTTAGGGCGCGCTGAAGATTCAGCCGAACTCCTATCAAGTCCCAAAATGGCAAGTTTAGTGTCCGACATCAAATCACAATACGATTCCAGGGTCATTATTTTTGATGTACCCCCCGTACTTCAAACCGATGATGTGCTTTTGGCCAGTAATTACTTTGATAGCACTTTACTGGTTCTTGAAGATGGTAAAAACCCTGAAACAAATATTTTAAGAGTATTGCAAATGCTTGAAGGTAGTAACCTTATGGGAACCGTAATCAATAAATGTTCAAGAGCTCCTGAACATCAAAATTATTAATTTATGTATACAGAACATTTTGGTTTAACACATAAACCCTTTAACCTGGTCCCCGATCCTCGCTTTCTGTACCTGAGCCCTAATCATAAAAAAGCACTAACTATGCTGGAATATGGCCTTATGAGTCATGCGGGCTTTACTGTTGTTACGGGTGAGATCGGTGCAGGAAAAACGACCCTTATACGGGCATTATTATCCAAAATTGAGGGTGATTGTGTTATCGGACTGATTAATAACACCCATGAATCATTTGGTGAGTTAATGACCTGGGTGCTTGACTCGCTTGAGATTGAATCAAAAGCTACTGATAATGCGGGTCGTTATCGTGATTACATTGACTTTGTTATAGAGCAGCACGCCCAAGGTAAAAGAGTTGTATTGATTGTTGATGAAGCCCAAAACCTTTCTGTGCAGGCATTGGAAGAGTTAAGGTTATTATCGAATGTAAACATTGACTCGGATATCTTTCTTCAACTCGTATTAACTGGGCAACCAGAGCTTATTGATAAACTGAATCAACCGGAACTGGTTCAGTTCGCCCAACGTATTGGCGTTGAATTTCATTTAAAAGCTTTAAACTTTCCCGAAACGCAAAATTATATTGAATACCGACTTCGGGTTGCAGGGGCCAAGCAAAAGATTTTTTCTAATGAAGCCTGCGCCGTGATTTATTGCTATAGCGAAGGCATTCCCAGACGCATAAATAACCTTTGTGATTTTGCGCTTGTCTATGCTTTTGCTGACAATAAAATCGAAGTTGATGTGGCCCTCATTCAGGAAATGATGCGCGATAAAAAAGCTTCACGAATTGTAAGAACTGAAATTTCAGATAACCCTGATGTAAAGCGCGTTAAAAGCTGGTTATTGGAACAACACAACATACAAATAAGCTAATCACAAAAAATCGCATTCAAAGTGTGATTGACCTCACATTGAATTAAATTCTAAAACAATAGAATCTAACTCCATAAGCTTATGAATTGGTGTTAACGCACCATATCCAAATGTTTAAAAAATCCTCTGCCCCCCAGGGGATTTTTAGCCCGGCGGTAACGTCGGGCTTTTTTTATCTTTGATTTTTATACTAAAACCATATTAGAATCACTGACTCTTGGCTAGAACAAGTCTCTCAGCAATTATTAGAGAAGATAATTGCGGTCTGCTTCACACAATGATGAACACCATGTCAGATGAAACTAAATATGTGATTCCAATCACCTTTTCTAAACACTATTGTGCATATCATCATTCACGCAATCATCTATTTACTTATTGGGGGGAGATGAAATGAAAAAGTCTTTAATTTTACTGGCCACATTTCTTTTAGGCACGCTCAGTGCCACTGCACAAGCACAAAATTTTTACGTATGCGATAACGGCAACGATAGCAATGATGGGCGCACTGAAGCAAAACCATTCAAAAGCTATGAAAAAGCAATGGGCATTTTTAACAAAATGGATGCTGGAGACAGTGTTCTTTTTTGTAGGGGGGGAGTTTTCCAGCAATCAAAGGGAGTTCATCTTTACAATAGAAAATGTACTGCCTCTGAAGCTTGCACTATCGGTGATTATGGCAGCAAGGGGTTAGCCAAGCCACTTATCGTTAGTAATGGAAACACTGCTATTCGTTTTCAGGAAGGTGCTAGCGCAGATGCTGATGGTGGTTATGTTATAAAAAATCTTACCCTAATGGGAGATTCAAAAAGTAAAGCCAATGGTATTGATATGTATAACGATGTCGATGACGTGACCATTGAGAACCTTCATATTGAAGGATACAGAATCGGTATTCGTTCAGCTGGCGCAGGCGACTTGAATCCTGGCACTAACGGCATAAATGACCGGCTCTTAATCAAAAACAATACTATCATTAGTAATTTTTACCAAGGTTTTTATGGCTCATGCCAAGACTGTTTGGTTGAAAACAATGTTTTTGAAAATAATGGTTATTCACAGCGTATCCTGACGCACAATATTTATCTTGGTGCTCATAAGCCTGCAAATGGTATGAAAATAAAAAATAATCTTCTTTACAAATCAACTCGTTATGAAGGTGTTTGCTCCGGGGTATCATTAGTTGTTCATGGTAAATTTAATGGTCTTGTTATTGAAGGTAATACCATAAAAGAAGAATTGGGGAAAACTTCTGGTCATTGCTGGGGAATTGGTATTGATCCTGGTTATTCTCACGAAGATGAATACTTTACTAACACTATTATTAGAAATAACAAACTGATTAATGTAGGCAACGTTGGTATTGGTTGCGCTTCATGTGATGGTGCAATCATTGAGGGTAATGAAATTATTGATGAAGGTAGCGAATTAAGAGCTGGTATTAAAATTCCCTCTAAAATTGAGAACAGTACTAAATCTAAAAATATCACTATTAAAAATAATAAAGTCATTCTAAATCATCTCACAGGAAATGGTATTTCAATTGGTGGTGATAATAAATTTAACGTCCTTAATAATGATATTAAATTGCCGGTTGATACCAAAACAGATTGTTTTGACAAATATGATGCAAATATTAAAACGGATACTTCAAATAATATATGTGCATTACACAATGGTGTTTCGATTATTGACATTATTGAAGACGAAACTGATGTTGCCGAGAATACACCTGAAGTACCAGTAGAAGAACCAGTAGTTACTGAACCAGAGCCTGAAACAGAAGTAGTAGATAATACACCTGAAGTACCAGTAGAAGAGCCAGTAGTCACTGAACCAGAGCCTGAAACAGAAGTAGTAGAAAACACACCTGAAGTACCAGTAGAAGAGCCAGTAGTTACTGAACCTGAGCCAGAAACTGAAGTTGTTGAAAATACACCTGAAGTACCAGTAGAAGAACCGGTCGTCACTGAACCAGAAACTGAAGTTGTTGATTCAGGTGATAACAATGAAACAGTCACTAGCTTCCAACGTCCATCATGGGCAAACCAGCGCCCAGTAGGAAGTGGTAACTTCACATTGGACAGCCTTAACGAGTCTATGCAGAATGACTACAGTAATGAAAGTGCATCAGAATGCAGGTTCTTTGCCAGAGGAAGATGTTTAATTCGATAAGTCCAAGCTTTAATTATTATCAAGCCCGGTTGTTACCGGGCTTTTTTTTGTGCTTAGACTGATAATTATTCTGGCGATAAGTTAAAATCAAGCCTAAAGGGCAAAGTTTAAATTCATGTTTTTGAAAAAACTTTTATTATCTAAAAGCTTTATCATTTTAATCAGTAGTGTTTTATTGCTGTTGAGTATAATGCTACTCAAGATTAGTCATAAATTTTATTCCGAAATGATGGAAGTCAGGCTGGATCCATCTGGAAAAAGTTTTTACTTAGATGATAATTTATCATTACAATCCAATAGTGAGCCTAAACCAAATGTTAATAGAGTTGTTTTGTTTGGCGATTCAAGGATACAAATGTGGGGTGAACCTCCAGAGCTTGTAGGTTATGAATTTATAAATCGTGGTATTGGCGGGCAAACGACAGGTCAGGCCAAGCTTAGAATTCAAAGTGATATATTGGCCATAAATGCTGATGCAGTCATTCTTCAAGTTGGTATTAATGATCTAAAAGCAATAGCCTTCATACCTGATAAAAGAGACCAAATTATACAAACAGTGAAAGACAATCTTCAAAGTATGATTGAAACATTGTTAGTGCAGGATATTGATGTATATTTGATGACTGTTATTCCAGCATCTGCCCCGCAAGGGAAATGGTATTTCTTATGGTCAGATGATATTGATAGCGCTGTTATAAATATTAATCAGTGGATAAAAACAATTGAAAATGATCAGGTAATCATTTTAGATCCAACCACAAGCTTAACGAATGGTTTGAAAACTGATAATGAATATTCACTTGATACCTTACACTTAAATGAACTGGGATATAACATATTGAATAATATGTTAAAAGAAACTTTTAAATAATATTTATGGATGAATAAGCCCTTTGTTATTTACATCATTTGATTTTGCAATATTTCTGATAATTGTTTTAACTGCCTATTGGGTTTTAAAAAGACAATTATTTGCACAAAATGCATTGATTGTAATATCAAGCTACTTTTTCTACGGGTATTGGGATATCCGTTTCTTGTTTCTAATCGTTCTGTCTACTGCCGTCGATTACTGCATGGCCCAGCTAATTGATGAAGGGGAAATATCCAAAAAAGATAGAATAAAAATAACATCTTCCCTTCTTGTTTCAGCGTTAGTATTTTTAGTTATTCAATACGATGCGATTAACTTTGATTCTAATATCCTTAGACTGACTATTGATTGGTCTAATTTACTAGTCAATGCTCTTGGTTGGCAGATTTTTGCTGCAACGTTAGTGGTTGTAGCTGCTGCAAATATTATCTATTCCAGGTTTTCAGGTTTCTTCAAGCACAATAAGAAGAAAGTATTCTTATTTATAAGCATTGCTACAAATTTAGCTATATTAGGATTCTTTAAGTATTTTAATTTCTTTGCTGATAGCTTTGTTGTAATGTCCGAATCTCTGTTTGGATATACACCAGGAGCATTTACTCTCGACATTATTTTACCCGTTGGTATTTCCTTTTATACTTTCCAAACAATGAGCTACACCATTGATGTATATCGTGGCGAAATCAAAGCATCCAAAAAACTAACTGAATTCGCAGCGTACGTTTCATTCTTTCCGCAGCTTGTTGCGGGGCCTATTGAAAGGGGTAAACTTCTTTTACCGCAATTTCAGCAAGCACGTCCAACACCTGAATGGTCTGATGTTCGTGAAGGTGTCTGGCTGATATTCTGGGGATTATTCAAAAAGCTTGTTATTGCTGATAACCTCGCAAAGATTGTAAATCCAACGTTTGAATATTATGCCTCGGGAGGTTCAGCAGGGGCGATACCCCCAACAGATAGTTTAAGCCTGATAATTGTCTTGTATGCATTTGCTTTACAAATCTATTGTGACTTTTCCGGTTACACCGATATAGCCAGAGGAACAGCGAAACTATTCGGCTTTAATTTAATGATTAATTTCCGATTACCCTATTTCGCAACAGATCCTTCAAGTTTTTGGCGGCGTTGGCATATCAGTCTCTCTACCTGGTTACGCGATTATCTTTATATTCCATTGGGTGGAAATCGAGGTGGCTCACTATTAACCTATAGAAATTTAATGCTCACGATGATTTTGGGTGGTTTATGGCATGGTGCAGCCTGGACTTTCGTAATATGGGGCTTTTATCAGGGGGCTTTACTTTCGATATATAGGGCGTTAGGAATTGATGCTGAAATGGGGGGGAATTATCCACAATGGAAAAAAATATTGATGATAATTTTCTTTTTCCAATTAACCTGCATCGGCTGGTTGATCTTTCGAGCTGAAACGCCTGAAACGATTGTAAGTTACCTAGGCGGAATTTTATTCAATCCGCTCACCACACCAGAAACATGGGAATTATTAAAAACGCTGCTTTTCTATTCCTGGTTTTTGATTGTTTTCCAAGTTTTACAATATAAAGCAAATAATTTAAACCCTATGCAGAACTGGCATTGGTTTATCAGATTGAATATCTGGGTATATATAATTATGTCATTGTTAGTATTAGCCGCTGCCGGTGGCCAGGAATTTATTTATTTTGCCTTCTAACTTCATGAAAATATTTTTCAAATATAGTTTTATATTTATTTGGGTGTTTGTTGCAGCCGAAATTTTTATGCGTGTTTTTGAGCCACAACCAATTTTACCTCGCTACGTTGAAGCTGGTGATTTTGGTATTCGGGTTAACATGCCAAACCAGGTATACAAGCATCAGTCACCTGACTTTAAAGTCATGATGCGGACTAATTCGAAAGGCATACGCTCTGATGTAGAGTATCCCTATGCAAAGCCCGTAGGCACCAAAAGAATCGTTGTATTGGGTGATTCTTTCGGTATGGGGTACGAAGTTGAGTTGGAAGATACCTTTACCCAAGTAATGCGACAAAACCTGATAAATGATATGGGCCAGAATATTGAGGTTATCAATCTATCAGTATCCGGCTATGGTACGGCTGAACAATTATTAATGTTGCAGAATGAAGGTATTAAATACCAACCGGATTTAGTATTAGTTACCTGGCATGATACTGATCCCGATGACAATATTCGGTCAAATCTATTTAAAGTCGAGAATAATCAACTTGTGCGTAACAGTGAAACTTATCTACCTGGAATTGAAATTCGTGAGTTTCTCTATCAGTTCAGTTTTTATCGCTGGTTAGCAGGTGAAAGCCATTTCTACAATTGGTTCAGGGGCTGGGCAGCAAATACTATTAAAGCTTTGTTGGTAAAACGTAATGATGCGCCTGAAAAGCCACAAGCTTTAAACAAAGTTGATGAAGAAAAAACTGTGAGCAAGCAACCTTCTCGAAAAGAAGTGCTATCACTATTGCTGTTACAAGAAGTTAAGAAAGTTGCTGAAAATAATCAGGCTAATTTGTTAATTCTAGAAATACCAACCAGAAAAAGTCGAATTGATTTCAAACCTAGCCTCAATGATTTTTTGCGGGAAGAATTTAATGTAATTAGTCCTTTGGATGAGCTACAGAAGTCAGCAGAGCAAGGTCATATTATTTATCACGAAAAATCTCATGGTCACTTTACACGTTTAGGATGTCGACTTGTCGGTGAAATGCTTGCAAATCAAATTGTTATAGGTGAACTGCTTTAATGTCAAACTTAAAATATTGGTCGAAAGTTTGATTTTAGGTGAAAGTATATTAAGTTGAGATCAAATGTTCCGCAAGCCTGTATGTTAATTGTAAAAGAGGCATTGTAGGGTTTCCACCACCACTTGTTGGAAAGACACTGCTACCAGCCACATATAAATTTTCTGTATCATGCACACGGGAATTCTCATCTACAACGCCATGTTCTTTTGAAGAAGACATACGCGTTGTACCCATTTGATGTGAGTGATGAGAAATCACGATCTTCTCATCATTATTAGTAATAAATGAATTTAACTTTACTCGTCCAAGGTTACTATTAGCAAAATCTTCGGCTATAGCTATAGCTGTCGTTCTAATTGAGTGTCTATCAGCTTCACTTAACTCCCAATTCAACTGCACTCGATTCAAACCAAGGCTGTCTTTTTCATCGATTAAAGTTAATTTGCTTTGTTTATTTGGGAACTGTTCACAAAGTGTTGAAATGATACCCTCACCAATACAATCATGGCTGTACAAAAACTGTAAGCTTTCCGAGATACCAAATTTACATGACAACTTATTAAATAATGCTTTCAATTCTGCAGTTCTTCCATACGCCTTGATCTGGTTGACGGTTCCAAAGGTGATATTACTAAGGCCCGTATTCATTTCTTTTGCAAATTTAGGAGAGGTCATAAACTGCATTGCTTCAGTTTCCCCCCATTCTGCTTTGTTAGAAACGAACTCTCCTAAACGTATGTTGAAATGTTCCATAAAACATTTGCCAACCATTCCACCTTGATTACCAATACCTTCGATTATTTGAGAGTTTGAGTTCATCAAGATTCGAGCATTTTCAATTGCCCCCAACGCTATAATAAATTTAGGTGCTGAGAAAATTTCTTGTTGAGATTTGAAGTTTTGAATAGTTATAGTGTCTACTGTAATAAGATCACTTTTAAGTTTTATATCAACTAAATTTGCATTCAGGAACAAATCAATATTATCGTGATTGTTAAGTGCATTTAAGAACTTATCACGAAACCGGACATTACTAGAGGCATAAATATCTGGAATAAAATTTTCACTATCAATCTTACTGCCTTCGGCTGATTTGAAGGTATTTGTTTTATCTAGTTCTAGAATTTTTATGGCTTGAGGTAAAAATCGGTTCATTTCTTCAAATGAAATCGGCCAACCTGGCAGTCCATTAACTTTTCTATCTTCAAAATCATAGGGAATAAAAGGGCGACATCTACCGGCCCAGTGGTTTGTGGTTCCACCTAAAAAACGTAATCTCAGAAGGTCTAACCAATAAGGATTTGCTTCAGTAACTTTTCCGGAATATATGTCTTGTGATTGCTGGCTGTAATCTTTATCGCCGCCCTCAAATAGTGCAACAATATAACCTTTATTTCCGAGCTCCAAAGCTAAGGTTATCCCTGCAGCTCCAGCACCACATATACAAAAATCGTATTGGCGTTTTTTTGTGCTAAATTCATTATTAAAGTCAATAATCATAACTTATTCTTATAGATTCCTGAGGTCATTTTTAGTAACTATCCAACCATTAATAAGAAAGCTATCTTTACCAATATTTTTTATATCCATATCAGTATTTTTAAATAAATAAGAAAATCCATTCTTAAAAAAAGAAAGACCTAGGATAGTTAAAAAACCATTATGGAGTAACTTTCTTCTGTAGTAGTTCATTATTTATCCTGACTGATTTAGGTTTATGAATATTAATATAAGCTGATGATAATGCGATCAATACCCAGTAAAATGTTGGTATATAACTAATAGAGCTTACGGTGAAGATTGTAAACATAACACCAACAATGCAACTTATAAGGATTCTACCTGTTAACTTTGATTCTATATCAATATCAGGTCTCTTGACGATATTTCTACATCGAATAACTAAGAATACAAACGCCCCAACAAATAAAATTAAGGAAATGAGTCCGTAGGGCAATAATATTCCGATATACGTATTTACGACATCAATAATACCTTCACCCTGGCGCAGGGACTCCATCTCAGATGTATTCCTAAAGTTAATGTCTCCAAACAAAGGATTTTTCTTGAAAAGAATCATGGAGTTTTCAAGAAGTCTTGCCCTATAATCAAATGTATCGGCTCTTTCATCACCAATAAACGGAAGAAGCTCAACATATTTACTACCTGCAGGAGTCAAGCTCGCTAATATAAGAACTCCTAATCCCAAAATGCCATATTTAACTAGTTTTCCAAAACCATTTCGTCCTGTCCAGATAAACATCATCAGCATTAGAGCAAAACCAATCCATGGGCCTCTTGATTTAGTTGCCAGTAAACATAAGAAAACTGTACCAAAAGCTAAAAGCACTAATTTTCTGTTTTTGATGAAATGTTGTAAATACAACAAAATAGCACCAGCATAAATCATTACATAACCCAGAACTATTGGACCAAAAAATACTGCCATGGCTCGTAAACCACCACCACGAATGTCCCTGTATTGGTTAAAAGAGCTTATATAACCAATATGTGGAGCAATGGATGTGTACATAAACCAACTAGTCAATAATTCAAACACGCCGATTAAAGCAAAAGGAATGATACCGATAAATAATGCTGTTAACGCCATTTTAAGTCGTTCCTGAGTGTTAACTAATCTTGTAATGGCATAATACGGTACAAAAATATCTATAAAGAATAAAAAAGATTCACGTCCTGCATTTGTTATCGTGTTATCTCTAAATTGTAATAATGACAACAAAGTTATAAATAAGACTATATATTTATCTGTTGGAATAGAAAATAATTTTTGTGGTGATTTTAGAGTTATCATTACTGGCAGTAATAAACTCATAATCATTAAATTTGTATAGCTTAATGGAATGATATTCTGAATTCCGGCAAAGCCCGGTATCTGCTCATAAATAAGTGGTATCGTACAGATCAAGACTAAGTAGACATATACCCGCTGGATGGATTTAGCTGGCAGTTTTAAATTTGCAATGATAAAAACTGCTGCTGCAATAAACCATATATTTTTAAGTAGGACGGCACCATAAAGCATTAAGAACCATGAAAACTGCCATTTTTTTAGCTGCTGGATATCGAAGTTACCAACCAGTGCTTTATTCATCAGGCTGAAAGTTAAACCCGTGAGAACAGTTATAACTAGAAGTGTTTGGATATATTCAGGCATGATCTCACAGTATCTAACTTAAAAACGCATCTTAACAAACAAACAGATAAGCAACCATGCAAAATGTATCATTAAAAAAACGAGTTTCAGCATCAACCACATGGGTATTTATGGGGCATATGACCTCACAAATTCTTCGCTTGGCCAGCAACCTGATCATGACTCGGCTTTTGGTGCCAGATATGTTTGGAGTAATGGCTTTGGTGTCTGTCTTTATGATGGGTATAGCAATGTTTTCAGATGTAGGATTACAACAGAACATTGTACAAAGCAAAAAAGGGGATGATCAGAGCTACTTGAATACAGCATGGAGTGTTCAGATCATTCGTGGACTCCTTATTTTTATTACGGCATTGTTATTAAGTATTGGTTTATTTCTTGCCCAACAACAAAACTTTCTTCCAGATAGCTCAGTTTATGCTGATCCTGTTTTACCTTATGTTTTGGCAGTTATGTCTTTCACTGCTGTTTTAGCTGGGTTTAATTCGGTTAACCTTTTTGTACTCAACAGAAAGTTATTTGTCGCTAAAGTCATCACAATTGAGCTACTAAGTCAGGTCATTGGTTTGATAATTATGGTTTCAGTGGCTTGGTTTTGGCGTGAAATATGGGTTCTAGTTTTGGCTGGTTTGATTTCGGCAGTTATCAAAATGTTGTTATCGCATCATGCCAGTTTAGGTGAACGCTGTCGTTTTGTAATAGACAAACAGCATTTAAATGACATTATTCATTTTGGAAAATGGATATTTTTGGGCTCGATATTGGGCTTTCTATTATCACAAGGTGACAGATTATTTCTTGGGGGCTGGTTAACTCCTGAGATGCTTGGTATATATAGCATCGCATTTTTTATGGCAAACGCAGCAAGAGAAATCATGAAAAAACTTGCTGGCTCCGTTTTTTATCCAATGCTAAGTGAGGTGTTTAGAGAAAACCCTGAAAAAATTAAATCCGTTTATTACCGGTTGCGATTAAGAGTTGACTTCGTAACGATGACAGCAGCAGGCTTTTTGGCGAGTACTGGCAGTGTAATAATTGCGTTTTTATACGATGATCGTTACCTGGAGTCTGGCTGGATGTTCCAGGTACTGTCCATTTCAATTGTATTTATTGGATTTAACATGGCAGCCGCTTGTCTGATGGCACGAGGTGACTCAAAAAGTCATGCGATTATGATGATGGTAACTGTGGGGGCTTTATTTATTGGATTACCCGTAGCTCACAATTTTTATGGTTTGATTGGAGCGGTAGTCTTTATTGCTTTGCTTGATATGGCAAATATCCCTACAACCTTATTTATGATGAAAAAGGCCGGCATATTAGATATCAAACGAGAGTTTTTAATGCTGCCTATGTTCTTTTTGGCTTATTTTTTAGGTAATTATTTAGTTTCATTTATTGGCTGAAAATGAACGTCTTTTTTCGCCCAGCCAAATACGTGCTCGTTTTAATAAATTAGGCTTTGGGAAATTATAATATTGCTCCCAAGGATGTTTTGTATTTTCATGAATCTTATTGGCAAAGGATTTGATACCTTTTCCAGCAAAAAAATTGTGACGAACTATTTCCATTCGAGGTCCCCATTCTTGTACATGAAATACACGCCAATGCATTGAATCTAATCTGCGTAACCCCCAATAACCATACTTTTTAGCCGCCTGTTCCACAGCCCACTCACAATGAAATTTACGGATAGATTCATCTATTTCAGCATTACGGTATTCATTCATAATGTCTTGCCATAATGCTTTTTTCATAATACAAAAGTTATAGCTAAATCGTTGTGTTTTTAAATATTCTGTCCCTACTATAGGTTGATCAGACTCGAATATAAGTCCGCACCCGGTAAAAAATTGATATTCATCATTCCTAAGTTCTTCGATGATTTTGGGTAGCCAATTTGATTCGGATGTATAAGCAAGCGTATCTAAATTAACTGAAATATATATTTCCTCTTGGCACTTTTCTACCAGCTTCTCCAAGATGCCTGTTTCATTATTTTTCAGATCATCCCCTTCGCTAAAAGGAACCAAAATTAACTGTCCATTAAACCCAACTTTTTCAAGAGATTGTTCTACTTGTACATGATCTAAATCAGAATAAAGCACAATTTTTTGTGGGGACTGCTGAAAAAAAGTCAGCCAGTCCTTCAATACTGTAAGGTGATTATATTGTGCAAGTTTTGCAATGAGATCGAAATGTTGCATTGAGTCGCTCTGCTAAATTTGTGAAGATATATTAATGTTCGCAAATTTGAACTTTTTATGCACTTTTTTTAAAAGTTACTATTTACTCGTTATTGATTATTGGCAATCTTTGCATGCAAATGATATATAAGATCGATAAAAACCTATATAAATAGGATCCAATGGAGGGGGAAGCGTGGATAAAATAAAAGTAGGTGTGGTAGGGACTGGCTTTATTGCAACGGGCATTGCGGAAATGCTTATCGCCAGTGAAGATTTTGTCTTGTCGTGGATGTTCACGCGCCGGGCCATTGATTCATTGAACAACTCAAATATACCAGGTCATCGTTGGACCAATTCACTCAACCAGTTTATTGACGATTCTGAGCTTATTATTGAGTGTTCCGGTGATGCCATTCATGCAGCTGAAGTTATTTTTGAAGTTGCAAAAACAGAAAAAAAAATTGTAACGGTTAACTCCGAGTTTCACGTTACGGCAGGTTCATATTTTGCAAAACGTGGGGTTTATCTTACCGAAGCAGATGGTGATCAACCAGGTTGTCTTGCTCGTTTGGAACAAGAAATCAAAGGCATGGGCTTTGAGCCATTAGCTTACGTCAATCTCAAGGGCTTTTTAAATCCTGATCCAACTCTTGAAGAAATGACCTATTGGTCTGAGCGCCAAAAATTAGCATTATCACAAGTTGTGTCCTTTACCGATGGTACCAAGCTCCAAATTGAACAGACATTTGTTGCTAACGGACTTGGGGCAACAATTGCTCAGGAAGGAATGATCGGAGCGAGAATTGAAAAATTAGAAGATCTGGATTATCTAGTCGATGCTGCCCGAGCGAAGCAGAAACCAATTAGTGAATATCTGATATGTCCTGGCTCCCCCCCCGGAGTATTAATAGTCGCTGACAACAAAATAGCGGATCGTTGTCCTGGCTATCTGCCTTTCAGTCGATTAAGAACCACTGAAGATAAAGCTTACATATTGTTAAGACCTTATCATTTAGTGCATCTTGAAGTTCTCAACACCCTCAGACGCGTTGTTCGTAATGAATCTATTTTGCTAAATAATACTGCTGCACCAACCTTCTCCGTTTCGGCTGTTGCTAAAAAGCCTTTAGGACCTGGGGATGAAATTGCACATGGTGCAGGTGGTTTTGATGTTCGTGGTTTGGCAATCGAGATTTCAAATCACAAAAATGCTGTGCCTATTTGCCTGTTGCATAATACTCCTGTCATTAGAAAAGTTGAAAAAGGTCAGATTATTAGTTTCGATGATGTAGATTTGCCTCAAACAAGAGCTTTAGAATGTTTTATGGATTCATTGCCAGTTTAACTGTTGTCTGTAATTAGATAATTTTTTAAATAAATTGTGAAAAGCTAAATTTGTACACTCCACTTTAATACCAAGAAAGTAAAAAGGACTTGCATTGAGGGTTACATTTGTACTTCCAGAACTGAACCTCACGGGCGGAGTAAGAGTCGTTGGAATATATGCTCAGCTCTTGGCCGATAGAGGACATAAAGTAAATGTTTTATATCCAGCTCAGAAAAGAAAGTCTTTCAAGCAAAAAGTAAAATTTTTTTTGAAATATCTTCTAGGGAAGCCTCCTGTAAAAATGACATGTCCATATTTTGACCATCAAAAGTCAGAAATGTATGAGTTGCCATTTCATGAAAACCTTGATGTAGAAGACATTCCTGACGCTGAAATTGTTATCGCAACTTTTTGGAGTACAGCTGAATGGATCGCAAAGCTACCTGAATCAAAAGGACTTAAAGTTTATTTTATTCAACATTATGAAGTTCATCCGTGGCTTCCTGCTGAACGGGTAAAACAAACGTTTAAATTTCCTTTCAGAAGGATTGTGGTTTCTAATTGGATAGCGGAATGTCTTGAAATATATGAAGATGTTAATGTAGATACAATTGTACTTAATGGTGTTGATGGGAAACAGTTTTTCTCAACTAATCGTGGAAAGCAGGAAACAACAACGGTTGGTTTTATGTACTCACCAAGACAATACAAAGGTACACAAATAGCCATTGATGCAGTTGAAATCGTAAGAAAAACTAACCCAAAATTGAGGGTAAAGGTTTTTGCTGCCGAGCCACCTTCATCTGATATGCCGCTTCCAGATAAAACCGAATTTTTTTTGAGCCCACCTCAAAACCAAATCAAAGATATTTACTCAGGTTGTGATGCCTGGTTGTTTACCAGCATCAAAGAGGGGTTTGGATTGCCAATTTTAGAGGCGATGTCTTGTAAAACACCGGTAATTGCAACTCCAGCGGGGGCGGCAACTAATCTGATAACATCAGAGAATGGAATATTAGTTGATGATTACAGTGCCCAACAAATAGCAAATGCAATTAACTCAATATCTAAAACAACTGAGAATGAATGGAAAAGCTTGTCCGAAGCTGCATTTGCAACTGCACAACAGAATTCATGGGAGAAATCCTGCGATAAGTTCGAGTCAGCTTTATTCAATATGCTTGAAGCTCCACAGGATGTCAGATGTACTTTTTAAAGCCTTTTATTAGTCATGTATAAATTATGTCTTTTCCCTTCAGTGGGCTACTGGGTAGTGAATGGAAAAATATTCTTTGACAGAAAATTTTATGATGGATTGATAATATACAAACAGTTATGGGGCGGAGAAGTTCAGGTTTGTATACGAAAAAGTACCGTTTCTCCTCCAAAATTTGGTTTAGTAGAATTTGACTCAAAGTCATCTCCAATTAAATTTGTGTTTCTAGAAGTTGATGAACGGCCGACAGTTACCCATTTAGTGGGAGTAGATATTGTGCTTGCTTCTGCAGATGAGTTCCGAAACCTAGCGCTATCTAAAATTTGTAATAGAAACTATATAAAGTGTGTTTATTACATTGAATATATACTGGAAACTCGTTTACAAATTAATTTTTTATCGAATGCTTCATTGTTTAAAAAAATAAAAACGACAGTATGGCTGCTTTTAACAGAAATAAAACGTCGCTCAGCTTTATCATTTGCAAATGGATTACAGTCAAATGGTACCCCCGCTTATTACGTCTATAGTAAAAAAATTAAAGACGATAAATCATCACTTTTGTATTTTGATACTCGAAATACAGTGGATATGCTTGTCAGTAATGAATCCCTGGAAGACAGGCTTTCAAGTCTATCCACAAAGAAAATACTTAGGCTCGCTTTTTCCGGACGTATTTCTGCAATGAAAGGGGCTGATGATTTAATTGAGTTTGCCAAGATTCTCGTTCAAAAGAATATAAACTTTCACTTGGATATTTTTGGTGATGGGGATTTGAATCAAGGCTTGATGAATGAAATTGATGCTGAAGTGTTATCAAAAAGCGTCACTTTCCATGGGGCAGTTGATTATAAGACTGAATTAGTCCCATTCATTCAGAAAAACATAGATGTATTTATTTGTTGTCATAAACAAAGTGATCCATCCTGTACTTATCTTGAAACTTATTCTTGTGGTGTTCCAATCCTTGGCTATGATAACAAAGCGCATAGTGGGATATTGAAAGTAGCTGATGTGGGGTGGGAAGTTCCTCTAGGAAATATTGAAGCTTTGGTTCAGAAATTGATAGAAATTAATTCAAATAGAAATGAGATCGTAGATAAATCCAGAAGAGCGGTTTCTTTCGCTAAATTGCATACCTTTGAAAAGACATTCCAGAATCGTATTGATAACTGCCGATATGTGGTGAGTTCGCATGTTTGATTTAGCGATCATCATTATTAATTATAAAACTCCTCAACTGACAGTGAATGTATTGCAATCACTGTTAGATGAACTTGATATTACTACAATGAAGGTAGTGATAGTTGATAATAACTCTCGCGATGACTCACTAGAAATTCTTGAAGAATGGATCAGTCACAATCACGCCGACTCATGGATTAAATTAATTTCTTCAGATGCTAATACCGGTTTTTCGGGAGGAAATAATATTGGTATTCAATCTGTAAAAGCCAAAAACTATTTACTACTCAACAGTGACACGATAGTGCGTCAAGGTGCTATTCATTTACTTCTAGAAACAGCAGAAAATCACCATGAGGCAGGCTTAATAAGCCCACGACTAGAATGGGAAGATGGAACCGCTCAGGAAAGTTGTTTTCGCTTTCATACACCTGTGAGTGAGCTGATAAACTCTGCAAGTACTGGCGTGGTCAGTAAAGCCTTCTCAAAATATGTAGTTGCTCATCCTGTTAAAAATGAATCAGATTATTATCAGTGGACAAGTTTTGCATGTATTTTGATTAAGTCTGAGGTGATCGAGCAAATTGGTTTGTTAGACGATGAGTTTTTTATGTATTTTGAAGATGTTGAGTATAGTTATCGTGCAATTGAGGCTGGTTGGAAGGTTTTGAATAATCCTGCTGCCCACGTTGTTCATCTTCGCGGTGGAAGCTCACCACTAAAATCACAGGCAAAATTACGTAAACGCTTACCTAGATACTTTTACGAGTCTCGCTCTCGGTATTTTTATCTGCTTTATGGTCGTGTCGGATTATTTTTAGCCAATGTACTTTGGTCAACAGGAGCAATTATTGCTCTGGCTAGAGGGCTTATTTCAAGTCGTTATCAGCCAACTATTGCCGAAAAACAATGGCAAGATATCTGGATTAATTTCAATAACCCAAAAAAAGCTTATACACATCCGGATTTTTATGAAAAAACCTGACTTCGTTATTATTGGCGCGATGAAAAGTGCTACGAGCACCTTGCATGAACAGCTGGCTTTGCAGCCAGGGTTTTTCATGTCGACACCTAAAGAGCCAAATTTTTTTAGTGATTATGATATCTATAAGTTGGGGTTGAATTGGTATTCTGATCTTTTCGCTGAGGCGAGGATAGGTGATATTTGTGGTGAGTCGAGTACCCACTATACAAAATTACCCGACTACCCAAGGACTATAGAGCGAATGAAGTCCTTTTTACCCTCATTAAAACTGATTTATGTCATTCGTCATCCAATTGAACGCTTAGTCTCCCATTACATTCATCAATGGTCTCAAAATGTAATAACAACCGATATCAATCAGGCGATTGATGAATTTGATGAGCTGATCAACTATAGCCGATACTCAATGCAACTTGCACCATTCATTGAAGCGTATGGTGCAGAGAATATTCATATTGCATTTTCGGAAGCTTTTAGAGTTCGCCCGCAATATGAGCTGGAAAAAGTGGCGCAGTTTTTAAACTATTCCAACCCCGTTATTTGGTATGAAAACTTGCCAGCGCAAAATGTTTCAAGCCAGAGAATCCGCCGTTTTAAAGGTTATGATTTTATTGTTGATCATCCGCTATTATCCTGGTTGCGCAGGAATCTTATTCCGCAATCATTGCGTGATGCAGTAAAAAACAAACTAACTTTAAAAAATCGGCCAGTAATTGACGAACATCATATGTTGAAACTAGTGGAAATATTTAATGATGACTTAGAAAAACTGGGGAAGTTATTGTCTATTCAGCTAGATTTGACTAATTATTCATCAATTGCAAAAACATCTGATGCAAAACTAATTAAAGAATTTTAATTTTGATAAAAGGTTGTTTCTCCAAACTTATTTCAACAAGGCTTTCAACAAAGGAATGCTGTATCAATGGTTTATAGTGGAGAACTTGTCGGAGCAGTTGTTATAGGTAGAAATGAAGGCGATCGCCTGAAGCAATGTTTAGCATCCTTGTGCAATTCTGTTGAGCACATTGTATATGTAGATTCAGGTTCGACTGATGGCAGTGTTGATTTGGCTCTGAAACTGAATGTTCGAGTTGTTGAACTGGATATGTCAAAACCTTTTACAGCAGCAAGGGCTCGAAATGAGGGTTTGTCAGTTTTACTGGAATCTAATCAGCAATTGGATTACGTTCAATTTGTAGATGGGGATTGTGAAGTACAAAATTCCTGGTTAGATATAGCTTTAGACTTTTTAAAGGTGAATCAAGATTTTGCTGCAGTGTGTGGTCGTCGTAGGGAACGTTATCCAACCGCGACAATATACAATCAGTTATGTGATATTGAATGGGACACCGCCACTGGAGAAACCAATGCTTGTGGTGGGGATGCGTTATTTCGTGTTTCTGCATTAACAGCAGTGGATGGGTATAGAGATAGTTTAATTGCCGGCGAAGAACCTGAAATGTGTTTCAGAATGCGCCAGTTGGGCTGGAAAATTATGCGTTTAGATGCTGAAATGACACTGCATGATGCTGCAATGACGCGCTTTAGTCAGTGGTGGAAGCGTAACCAGCGTGCTGGCCATGCCTACGCAGAAGGATATGCATTGCATGGTAACTCCTCGGAAAAATTTAAACGGTCTGAATGTCGGAGCATACTTTTCTGGTCTGGTGTGCTTCCTATTGTAATAATTCTGTTGACGATGATAACTCCTCTTTTTCTAGTACTATTTTTGATTTATTCACTGCAAATTATTAGATTAACCCTGCGTTATCATGGACGCTGGGGTAATGTTAATTTGGCTTTTATTTACGCTGTTTCTAATGTTGTTGGAAAATGGCCACAGTTGTTTGGCATGATGGCATTTTTTAAAAATAAAAAGCTTGGGCATAACAGCCAGCTTATTGAATACAAATAATCCGATTAAGGAAAGCGTTATGTCTTATCTCCTGGTTTCTCCGTGCCGAAATGAAGCTGCTTACATGCGAATCACGCTTGATAGTGTGGTGAACCAAACAGTTCAGCCCGACTTGTGGGTAATTGTTGATGATGGTTCAACTGATGAAACGCCTCAGATTTTGGCTGATTATTCTGAACAATATCCATTTATAAAAATTATTACTCGTGAGAATCGTGGACATCGTAGTGTGGGGCCTGGTGTTATTGAGGCTTTCTATTTCGGTTACGATCAAGTTGATGTTTCTCAATTTGACTATGTTTGTAAATTTGATCTGGATCTGGATTTGCCATCTAAATACTTCGAAGTTTTGATCGAACGTATGCAGCAAAATCCTCGGATTGGTACTTGTAGTGGTAAAGCCTATTTTCGGGATAAAAAAACTGGCGAATTGATAAGCGAAAAATGTGGTGATGAAATGTCAGTGGGTATGACCAAATTTTATCGACGTATCTGTTTTGAGGCGATTGGGGGATTTGTTCGCCAGGTAATGTGGGATGGAATTGACTGTCATAAATGTCGTCAACTTGGCTGGATTGCAGTAAGTTGGGATGAGCCGGATTTACGATTCATTCATTTGCGGCCTATGGGGTCCAGTCAGCAGGGAATTTTTACGGGGCGTATGCGCCACGGGTTTGGCCAGTATTTTATGGGTACCGGTTTAACCTACATGACCGCTTCTTCAGTATTTCGTATGCTGCACCCACCTTATTTTCTTGGTGGGGCAGCAATGTGGTGGGGGTATGTTAAAAGCCTTTTACAACGTAAACCACGATTTGAAGATAAAGAGCTAGTTAATTTTATTAATAAATATCAGTGGCAATGCTTGCTTAAAGGAAAAACTAAAGCGACAGATGCATTGAATGCCCGACAGGCAAATATCTGGAAACAGAATTATGCCTGATAAGGCCAAATCTGGATTATTAATAGCCTATTTAGCTCCCGAAATACCTGCTCTCTCTGCAACGTTTGTTTATAACGAAATATTAGAGCTAGGGAAGCAGGGAGTAAAGGTTAAAGCCTTTTCTGTGCATCGTCCGGGGAATATTGCTTCTGAGGCTTCACTTACAAATTTAAAAAAAGAAGTTTTTCACTTGTATGAAACTTCAAAATTGCATGTTTTGTTAGATAACGTGATCATTCTAATCACACATCCTGTTGGTTATCTAAAATCATTTGGTCGACTGTTAGCGGATATCACTCAGCAAGGGCTGGTTTCACGTTCTGCTTTTGGGCTGGGTTATCGCTTTTTTTATGCAGCAACACTGGCAAAACAATTAAAACAAGCCAATGTCCAACATTTGCATGTTCATTTCGCCCACATACCTACCGATATTGGGATGTATGCTGCACCGATGGCAGGTATTGAATTCAGTGTCCAGGCTCATGCAAATGATTTATTTGAAAGAGGCTGGTTACTCAAACAAAAAGTTGCACGTTCTGCTTTTTTCGCCACCATTTCTTACTTTAATAAACGATTTCTTGAGGATTTGCAGGCGGACCCCAATAAAATACAAATTGTTCGCTGTGGAGTAGACCAAAGCTGGCAACCTCCAGTTAAATCATCACAAAAGAATGATATTTTCACGGTTGGTACCGTCGGGCGCCTGGTTGAAAAAAAAGGTATTGATACGCTCATCATTGCTATTTCGGGCTTAGTTAGAGCTGGGCGTGAGGTTTGTTTGAAAATTGCGGGGAGCGGCCCTCTGGAATTAGCACTAAAGCAACAAGCGACTTCGCTTGGACTAACCGAAGAGTCCGTGCAATTTGTTGGTGCTTTGCCTCATGACAAGGTTGCCGAATTTATAAGTGGTTTAGATGTGTTCGTATTGCCGTGCAAAAAAGATAGTAACGGTGATATGGATGGCATACCGGTTGTGCTTATGGAAGCCATGTTATGTGAGGTCCCGGTGATTTCGACTGAGCTTTCAGGTATTCCGGAGTTAGTTATTAATAACCAATCTGGATTAATCGTATCACCTGAAGATGATATTGAATTATCGAAAGCAATTGGCCAGCTGATGGATTCTCCTGATACTAAGTTGCGAATTATTTTGGGTGGGAAACAGAGAGTCGTGGACGAGTTTCTGTTGAATAAAAACGTTGCCAGACTTTCCAAATTAATTCAGTCATCAATAAGTATTAGAATTTCACAATGAAGCCATCTGGATTAAAGTCTCGTTTAGCTGTTAGTCATAACCAATATTGTCTTTTGGGACTACCATTTGATGCTGTATCTCTGAGTGATGCTGCTGACATTATTATCGAATCAATTGACCAGAAAACTCCATGCTTCCTCTCTACCCCGAACCTTAACTTTACTGTGATGGCGCAAGACGATGTGGGGTTTTATGATTCAGTAATTCAAAGTGATTTGGTCGTTGCGGATGGAATGCCCTTAATTTGGGTAGCAAAGTTACTTGATATGCCAATTGATGAGCGAGTAGCAGGTTCAGATCTGTTTGCATATTTATCAGATAAGCCGCGAGTGAAAAAAATTCGTGTTTTTTTCTTTGGTGGTGAAACCGGTATTGCTGAAAAAGCCCACCACGAATTGAACAGAACCAGTTCAGGTATGGAAAGTTGTGGCTTTTATGACCCTGGTTTTGTATCAATTGAAGAGATGAGTAATAACGACGTTATTACTCATATTAATAACTGCGCGCCTGATTTTATTGTGGTGGCACTTGGTGCGAAAAAAGGCCAGCGTTGGATTATGCGTAATCGTAGTGGGTTACATGCACCGGTTATTAGCCACTTGGGCGCTGTCATTAATTTTGTCGCAGGAAATGTGCAACGTGCGCCTGATAAGTGGCAGCGTTTTGGTTTTGAGTGGTTATGGCGAATAAAACAAGAACCGAAATTATATAAACGCTATCTTGGAGATGGTTTACGATTTATAAAGATGCTTGTTACACAAGTTTTTCCCCTGACCGTACATATCAGAAAGTTAGCTAATAAAAGAGATAATGACGATCTTGAGATTATAGCTGATGCATTACCGAATCAGGACACCTTCACGATTGTTGTAAAAGGTAACATTCAAACTGTAAAACAGATCGTTGATTTTGAAAATGCACTGCAATTGGCATTATTGAGTGATAAAAACGTTATTATCAATGGCTCAGAAATACAGTATTTAACTATGTCTGTAATTGCAAGACTGTTAACTTTTCAAGGACAGCTGAAGCTAATGCATAACGAAATGCAACTGAAAGATTTTCCTGCCAGAATTATAACTTTGCTGCGTTTGAGTAGCGTTTTAGAAAGATTCAAGTTAATCTGAGCCGACTGCGAATTGTACATAGATGATGGGGTGCAAGTTTGTTAAACATTAAAATGACAGGGATGTTGATCCTGGCAATGACTTTGGCTCTTATTGCTTACTGGTCAGGTCTTTCAGAAGCTGTTTCACGGTGGAGTAATCAAGAGGAATATAGCCATGGATTTCTGATCCCGCTGGTTACGATTTTTATCTTGTGGGAAAAACGCCATATCATTAACGCCGCCATGGGCCCCCCCATGTGGTCAGGTGTTGTAATAATATTTATTGCATTAGGCATATTCATCGTTGGTGAAATAAGTGCACTCTATTTGCTCATTCAGTATTCATTTGTATTGGTGTTGATTGGCCTTTCAATGGTTACTGTCGGTAGGGCAACAAAATATACCTATGTACCGATTTTGTTATTGTTGTTCGCTATTCCCCTGCCATATGTTGTTGAGGTTTTACTAACCGCTAAATTACAGCTTTTCTCATCATGGATAGGTGTGCAGGTAATTCGATTATTCCAGATACCGGTGTTTCTGGAAGGTAATATTATCGATTTAGGCGTTTACAAGCTGCAGGTTGTTGAAGCGTGTAGCGGCCTACGCTATCTGTTTCCGCTTATGAGTCTTGGATTTATAGCAGCATATTTTTATCAGACGGCATTTTGGAAACGCGCCATTGTGTTTCTGATGACAATCCCTATCACTATTTTAATGAACAGTTTTCGAATTGGCGTTATCGGCGTCATGGTTGATAACTGGGGTATTTCAATGGCTGAAGGTTTTCTGCATGATTTTGAAGGCTGGATTATCTTTATGGCCTGTGCGGCTTTGTTATTTTTGCTTGTGATTCTGCTGGAAAAAATTGCTCCAAGCCGGAAAACGCTTTCACAATTGTTTGGGGTCGTTGAACATGCTCCTGAAAATAGAATGTTCAGTAGCTATGGAAAAACATATTCTTACAAACCCTTTATTATTGTCATTTTGATTTTATTAATTGCTTTGTCATCCACAAAATTTGCTGATAACCGTGTTGAGGAAGCACCTCCTCATGAGGATTTCATAAGTTTCCCTTTACAGTTTACTGATTGGATTGGTCAGCATGACCGGCTGGATGAAAGAGTCATTGATACTTTAGGTATGAGTGATTATCTATTTGTTAATTACACCGGTATTGATAGAGGTGTGGTTAATCTCTACGTCGCATATTATGAAACCCAGCGTAAGGGTGTATCACCTCATTCTCCGAGGGTCTGTATTCCTGGTGGGGGATGGGAAATTGCTGACTTCAGACGCGATGAAGTTGATGGTCACCCGATAAACCGTGTCGTTATTAAAAATGGTGATCAGGAACAGCTTGTCTATTACTGGTTTCAGGGCAGGGGACGTATCATCGCTAATGAATATTTAAATAAGTGGTATCTTTTTAACGATGCGATATTTGAAAACCGCACTGATGGAGCCCTTGTTCGCTACGTGACCCCCGTTTCTCCAAATGAAACGCTGGAAGACGCTGATGCCAGAATTCAATCATTGATGGCCCAGACTGGCTCAGAATTAAAACGCTATATCGCAGATTAAATCAGGATGATCGCTATGAAAAAAATGAAACAATCAATTATTGCTGTGGCATTACTGACAGCTGTGACAGCTTGCGGTTCAGCAGAAGAGTCAGCCGATAAATTTATTGAGAGCGGAATGGCTCTGATGTCAGAAGGTGAATATGACAAAGCCCGTCTGGAATTCCGCAATGCTATTCAAATTAATCCAACGGAAGCTGAGCCTTACTATCAGTTATCTTTAATAGACGAAAAAAAGCAGAACTGGAAGGAGATGTATGCAAATCTCCGTGCAGCACAATCATTAGATCCTGATAATCCAAAAATCATTCTTAAATTAGGCCAGATAGAAGTTGTTAGTGGTCAAATTCAGGAGGCACTGGACAGTGCAGAAAAAGTGCTTGCCGTTGAGCCAGATAATATTGATGCGATATTGCTTCGTGCCAATGCTCGTATGAAGCAGGAAAACTTTGGACAGGCCCAAAAAGATATTGATAAAGCACTTGAGATTGATGAATCCTCATTGGATGCACTGTCTTATCAAGTAATGATTTACAAAGAAGCCCGTAAGTATCCTGAAGCATTAAACGCTGCAGAGAAAGCACTTGCCATTCATCCTGAAGCCATGCCGATAAAAATGATTCAGCTGGCAATTTATGATGAGCAAAAAAATTATCAAAAGATGGAAAGTCTGTACCGGGAGATTATGGTGGATTATCCGGATGAGAGCTGGGTGGTGTTCTCTTTGGTCAAACTGTTAAATGATGGATTGAATCGACATGAAGATGCTAAATCTGAATTAGTGAAATACATTAATGCGAATGAGGGTGATACTGAAGCAAAGCTTGTCTATATCAAATTACTTGATTCGCAGGATGCGGACGGAGCCATAGATCAGCTCGACAAATACATACAACAAGAACCAGAGAATATTGAATTTCGCTTTGCTCGTGTAGAAATGCTCATCCAGCAAGGTAAATCAACGGAGGCTGTAGATGATTTGAAGGAAATCATTAAAGCTGACGCTTCCAGTGAGATAGGTTTACGTGCTCAGGTTAACCTAGCATCTATTGAAGCTTCAAAAGAAAACTTCGCTGAAGCAGAAAAGATTGTTGATAACGTGCTGGTGGCATCTGCCGAAAATGAAATGGCCTTGCTTTTAAAGTCAAAAATTCAGCTGAGACAGGGAGCCTACGATGCTGCCATCAGTAATCTCCGAATTATAGTTCGAAACAACCCTAATGCCGATGAAGCACTGGTTTTACTAGCTCAGGCATATGCCAATTCAGGGTCGCCAGAATTGGCTCAAAGCAGTTTCAGACAGGCATTATCGGTTAATGCAAAAAATGTTCAGGCAGCGCTTTCAGTTGCCCAGTCAATGATTCGTGATAATGATTTAGACCGGGCTGAAACTGTTTTAATGAATGCACTTCGTGGTAAACCTGAAAATCAGGATTTATTACAGGCGCTTGCCCAGGTAAGAATGCGTAAACAGGACTGGGCTGGAGCTGGTGAAACACTTAAAAGCCTGGATAGCCTTGGTACAGCGTCAGCGGTCAACCATTTACTGAGTGCGCAAACTTATCAGGGCTTGGAAAATCATACTTTGGCAATTGTGGAGTTTGAAAAAGCCCTTGAATTGAATCCTGGTCTGAATCCCGCATTGCAAGGTTTAGTGGCTGCACATATGCAACTGGAGCAGAAAGATACGGTTGTAAATTATCTGCAACAACATATTAGCGATCACCCTGAACTGATTAATGGTTATGCTGCATTGGCAAGTGTCTATCGAGAGACTGGAGACAATGAACAAGCGCTTGAAACGCTAGAGCAGGGTATTTCACAACATCCAGACTGGATTGAAAGTTATCGATTTATAGCGGATATCCATGCACGCCAGAATAATCCTGAAAAAGTCATTGAGGCTTTCAAACGCGGACTGGATGCAAATCCGGAAAATAATATACTCTCCATGCAACTGGCCTCAAGTTATGAGGCGGCAGGTGATTTTGAGCAGGCAAGACAATTATACGAAAATGTAATAGCTCGTGATCCTTCAGCTGATATTGCTGCGAATAATTTAGCTAGTTTGTTATCTGAACAATTTGAATCTCCCGAGAATTTACAACGAGCACTGACAATAGCCAGTCGTTTTCGTGATTCTCAGCAACCTTATTTTGCCGATACTTTTGGTTGGATAAATTACAAATTAGGTAATTATCAGGATGCCAGACCGGCACTTGAAAGAGCCACTTCCAGTGATGATGCGATTGCATTATTCCATTACCATTTGGGACGCTTGTATCTTGCTATGGAAATGCCAGAAAAGGCCAAAAGTTCACTTGAAACAGCACAGGGCATGGCAAACGGTCAGAATGATAATGATCTTATTGGTAAAATCAATGAACAATTAAATCAGCTGTAATCAGCCTCAGCATAAAAAACAAGCCTTGCAGAATTTAATCTGCAAGGCTTTTTTTATATATAGCCTTTACCCCGCCATGCGTTTTAAAACATTGTCTTTTCGTATGAAGTGATGATATAGCGCCCCGGCAATATGGGCGATCACCAGAAATACCAACAAAAATGCAAAAGGAGAGTGCCACTCACCCAGTGAAAGTGCCCAAGGAACTTCACCTGCAGGTTTACCAATCAGTTCAACCCCAAACACTTTGACCGGATAGCCTTTACCGTGGATATATAATGCGCCAAGGAAAGGCATAACCAGCATTGAAAGATACATCAGTCGATGTGCCAGCTTGGTGATTATACCATCCATTCCCGGATTGGTTGGACGCTGAGGTTTTTGTTCCATCGTCCATAATAGTCGCGCTATTGTGAGAATTAAAATGATTGCACCCATGGATACATGCCATGGACCAAAGGTATCACCCAGCCAATGTTCTCCTTCATTAATACGATCTGCGAATTTAAAAAACTGCTGCAGTACTAAAACGGCGACGACCCAATGAAAAAAACGCGTGATGGTTCCATAGCGTTCGTTATTGTCATGTAACATTTCTCTCTCCTTTGTTTGCCATTATTTTTTATATTTACGAGAACGTTTGCTCTCAATTTCAGTATAAATGCGGCAAGTTTAAGTGTTTATTAAGAGGATGTGATTAAGCTTTTCTTGCCGAACTTTTTTTCATCGATTGTTTTGAAAATTGGTATGAATCTGTTCCAATCTCTCATACACATGATCAATGAACGCCTGGGCAACTCGCGACGGATATTTTCCCATTGGGTGAACCAGGCACCATGAACGGCGAATGGGAAAGTCATGAATTTCCAACATTTTCAATTGTCCGGTTCGTAACTCAGCTATTACACTTAAGCGTGGCAGGATGGCTACCCCAAGACCAGCAATAACAGCATGTTTAATGCTTTCATTGGAACTTAATTCCATGGTGGGCTTAATTTGCAGACGATGCTGCTGACAATGATGTTCAACGGCAAACCGGGTTCCTGAACCATTTTCTCGTATCAGCATGGGTTCAGCAAAAAACTGCTTTGCTGATACCTGAGCTTGCTTGTTCATAGGATGCTGATTGTTGATCACGGGAATGAGTTCATTGTCCAGAAAAGGTAATGTGCTTAATGAACGTCCTTCCGGAACCATTGCCATAATCACCAGATCATCAATATTCAGTTTTAGTCTATCCAAAGCCTGGGTGCGGTTTACAACGTCGATATGAACATTTACTGCCGGGAATTCTGTTAGAAAGCTGTTCAGTAAATACGGCACGACAGTTTGCGAAGAACTGACAATACTTAATCGTAAATCGCCTGAAAGCGCTTCCCGTAATAAATTCAATTCGCTTTGCAGTTCGCTCATTTGTCCGAAGAGCCGCTCTATAAAAACAGCCACCCGTTCGCCCGCTTCTGTGCAATACAGTTGCCGACCGATATATTCAAACAGTGGCTGCTCCAGTGCGTTTTCCAGATGCCGCATTTGTGAGCTGACAGCAGGTTGGGTAAGACCCAGATATTCCGCTGCTTTGCGGTAACCTTTGTGCTGATAGACCGCCTGAAAAACCTGCATTTGTCTGAACGACAAGCGGGATACTAATTGTTGGAGACTGAGCGCCATTTACTGCACCTGTATATTGATTGATAAGTTTTTACTTATCGATGGATTATATTTAATTGATTTTTGTTTATCACTAATTTGTTTTACGCTTTGCCAACAAATCTGGCCGAGGCTGAGCTATGTTGAAAAAAATCCTGATCGCCAATCGTGGCGAAATTGCTGTTCGAATCGTCCGGGCCTGCTCGGAAATGGGTATTCGTTCAGTGGCAATTTATACTGAACCGGATCGTTATGCCTTACACGTCAAACGTGCCGATGAATCCTATTCATTAGGTGAAGACCCGCTTGAAGGTTATCTGGATCCAGTCCGGCTGGTAAATCTGGCCGTTGAAACAGGCTGTGATGCGATTCATCCCGGCTATGGTTTCCTGTCTGAAAATGCCCGGTTCGCCCGTTTGTGTGAACAAAATGGCATCATCTTTATTGGTCCTAAAGCCACAGTCATTGAAAAGATGGGTGATAAAACCGCCGCTCGCGATAGCATGCGTAAAGCCGGTGTGCCAATTACACCAGGCTCTGACGGTAACCTGGAAAATATTGAAGAAGCATTAACGGTTGCTGAGGAGATTGGTTACCCCATCATGATCAAAGCCACTTCCGGTGGTGGTGGTCGAGGTATTCGCCGTTGCGATACACCGGCTGAACTGAAACAACAGTTTCCCCGGGTTATTTCTGAAGCGACCAAAGCCTTTGGTTCAGCTGAAGTGTTTATGGAAAAGTGCATTGTTAATCCTCGCCATATTGAAGTGCAGGTACTGGCTGACAGTCATGGCAATGTGGTGCATTTATATGAACGCGATTGTTCCATTCAACGACGTAATCAAAAGCTGATTGAAATTGCACCAAGTCCGCAGTTAACGCCTGAACAACGTAACTATATCGGTGGACTGGCAGTGAAAGCCACCGAAGCCGTTGGTTATGAAAATGCCGGAACCGTTGAGTTTCTACTGACCGGCAATCAGGTGTATTTCATGGAGATGAATACCCGGATTCAGGTTGAACATACCATTACTGAACAAATCACTGGTATTGATATTGTTCGTGAGCAATTACGTATTGCTGCCGGTGAAATCCTGCGATACCGTCAGGAAGATATTCATTACCGTGGTTTTGCCCTGCAGTTTCGTATTAATGCTGAAGATCCGAAAAATGATTTCTTGCCCAGCTTTGGTCGTATCACCCATTACTATGCACCGGGTGGTCCGGGTGTTCGGGTCGATACTGCGATTTATACCGGCTATGAAATCCCGCCTTATTTTGACTCGATGTGTTTGAAGCTGGTGGTCTGGGCGCTGGACTGGGAAGATGCAGTCGATCGTGGCCGTCGTGCTCTGGATGATATGCGTTTGCATGGCATCAAAACTACGGCCAGCTATTATCAGCAGATCCTCAAACATCCCGATTTCAGAGCAGGAAAATTCGATACCAGCTTTGTTGCTGCTCACCCCGAATTACTGACCTATTCAGATAAACGTCATCCCACCGCATTGGCACTGGTTTTGGCTACGGCCATCGCCGCGCATGCAGGCTGGTAAAACAAGTTAGCCGGAGAATTGTAATGAAACAAATTCAAGTTACTGATGTGACGCTACGTGATGCGCATCAATCATTGATTGCCACTCGTATGCGAACTGATGACATGTTACCGATCTGCGAGAAGCTGGATCGGGTGGGCTACTGGTCATTGGAAGTCTGGGGCGGGGCGACTTTTGATGCCTGCGTTCGTTATCTTAAAGAAGACCCATGGCAACGTTTGCGGATGTTACGCGGCATGCTACCCAACACACGACTACAAATGCTGTTACGTGGTCAGAATCTGTTGGGATATCGTCATTATGCTGATGATGTGGTGCAGGCTTTTGTGTCCAAAGCCGCTGAGAATGGCATTGATGTGTTCCGGGTTTTTGATGCGTTGAATGATATGCGTAATCTGGAAACAGCGCTAAGAGCGGTCAAAGATGCCGGAAAACATGCCCAGGGCACTATCGCCTATACCACTAGCCCGGTACATACATCCGAATTATTTGTTGAGCAGGCCAAAACGCTGCGTGATATGGGTGCTGATTCCATTGCGATAAAAGATATGGCCGGTCTGCTGGCACCTTATCCTACCTATGAGCTGGTTAAAGCCATTAAATCCGCAGTGGACTTACCGTTGGTGATTCATAGTCACTCCACCTCAGGTCTGGCACCGCTGTGTCAGTTAAAAGCCATTGAAGCGGGCGTTGACCGGATTGATACAGCGATATCAGCGTTTGCTGGCGGTACCAGCCATCCTGCCACTGAAAGTCAGGTGGCTGCGTTAAAAGGAACCGAATGGGATACCGGTCTGGATCTGAATTTACTGTCGGAAATTGCTGATTACTTCCGTGAAGTTCGTAAAAAATATCATCAGTTTGAAAGTGAATTTACCCGTGAAGATGTGTCGGTGCAAATCAATCAGGTGCCCGGCGGCATGATGTCCAATCTGGCCAATCAGCTGAGAGAGCAGAATGCTTTGGATCGTATCCGTGAAGTATTTGCCGAGATTCCAAGAGTCCGTGAAGATCTGGGCTTCCCACCATTAGTCACGCCAACCTCACAAATCGTCGGTACCCAAGCGGTTTATAACGTATTAAGTGGCGAACGTTATAAAACTATTACCAATGAAGTGAAACGTTATTTACTGGGTGGTTATGGTCAGCCACCTGCACCGATTAATGCCGAATTGCAACGCAAAGCCATTGGCAATGAAACCGTGATGGAATCACGTCCAGCCGACTCGATTGCCCCTGAAATGGATAAATTACGTGCCAAGGTGGGTGATTTGGCAACCTGCGAAGAAGATGTATTAACCTTTGCCATGTTCCCTGATATCGGACGTGAATTCCTCCAGCAACGGTTGGATGGAACGTTACAACCTGAACCTTTGATTCCAGAGAGTAAAGGTAAAGCGCCAGGCACGGTATCAACCGAATTTAAAGTCGATGTGCATGGTGAAACCTATGATGTCGCGATTACCGGTGTCGGCGATGTCGGTGGCGGCAAACGCAAAATGTATATATCAGTCGATGGAATGCCTGAAGAAGTCGTCTTTGAAACCATCAGCGAATTTGTTTCCGATGGTGCTCAGCAAGGTCGCAAAAAAGCCAGCGATCCCGGTCATGTCACTACGCCGTTACCAGGTAATGTGGTTGAAGTGCTGGTCAATGTTGGCGACAAAGTGAACTCAGGACAATCGACGATGATTATCGAAGCTATGAAAATGGAATCCGAGTTGCTGGCGAATATCGAAGGAGAAGTCAAAGCGATCCATGTCACTAAAGGGGATCGGGTGACACCTGGAGAGGTGTTGATCGAAATTGGTTAACACTTTTTCTTTGGCTGGCTTAAAGCCTGCTTAATCCTTAGCGATTGTGACGGCGTATTACTATCTAAGTAGTACTTAGTCCTGTGTATTAACTTGTTGGATGTTCTGGCGCTAGACTCGATGATACAGATAAGTATTGTGGAGTAGCATAATGACACTGACGGCTGAGCGTAGAAAACCCTCAATATACGATAATTTGGGGGGAGCTGAGGGTATTCGTAAGCTGGTGAATACCTTTTGTGATGTATTGGAAACAACAGAAGTTGGTCGGCCGATTCATCTGCTGCATTTACGCGGTCATGGTATGGCGCACGCCCGTATGGAACAGTTCAATTTTTTCTCGGGTATGTTTGGCGGGCCGAAGCTTTATGCTGAGAAGTGGGGGCATTCCAATGTGCGTCAAATCCATGAGCATGTTGAAATCACCGAAGCACACAAGGATGCCTGGTTAGCTTCCATGAAGTTGGCCATCGAAAAGCTCGATTACGAACCCAATATGAAACAGCTTTTAATGGAAAACTTTGAGCGCATGGCGAGTTTATTGGTCAAACACTAGGTGAGACTAAACAACTAGGGGCTGTTGCCCCTAAAATCTGGTTACTCCTGCTCATGCTCCATAGCATCCAAACTGTCGTAATAAATGATAGCCAGATAGCGGATAGGCATTTTTAACTTGGCTTCAGGACGATGTGGTTGTTCAGCATTGAATGTCAGTGAATCGCCTGGATTCAGAATATAGCGTTCATCACCGACTGTGTATTCAAGCCTTCCTTCCAGCATAAAGATAAATTCGACACCAGAGTGTTCAAATGGAGCAAATACTTCGCTTTCTTCTTCCAGTGAGATTAAAAAAGGCTCAAATAACTTTTTTGGGCCCTGATCGTAGGCGAGCAAATGATAGGTGTGGCCTGATTTTGTGCCACGTCTGACCACTTCCATCCCTTCACCATTTTTAACATATTGCGCCCCACCTCTGGGGGTATCGTAATCATGAAACAGTTTGGACAGCGTAACACCTAATGCATTGGCCAAATGTTCCAGCTTTTCCAGACTCGGCGACGTTAAGCCATTTTCAATTTTACTGAGCATACCCCGACTCAGGCTGGCACGTTTGGCAACTTCGGCAATAGTCAGTCCGTTATCAAGACGAATA
>TARA_R110002050_G_scaffold233063_2_pt1 | contig 42653 bp, 44 predicted proteins | sample TARA_R110002050 | Tara Oceans TARA_R110002050 (sample SAMEA4396988) | marine metagenome | biome: Polar Biome; feature: [DCM] deep chlorophyll maximum layer (ENVO:01000326); material: water (ENVO:00002006), including particulate matter (ENVO:01000060) such as... | depth 25 m
GTAGCACCAATACATTGAATTTCACCTCTAGCTAAAGCCGGTTTAAACATATTGGAGGCATCTAAGCTTCCAGTAGCGCCACCAGCACCAACAATGGTGTGAATTTCATCAATAAAAAGAATCACATCATCATTCTTTTCAAGTTCATTCATTACAGCTTTCATGCGTTCTTCAAACTGACCGCGATATTTAGTTCCTGCAACTAAACTAGCAAGATCTAAAGTAACAACACGTTTGTTAAATAAAATACGTGATACTTTTCGTTTAACAATTCTAAGTGCTAAACCTTCTGCAATAGCAGATTTACCAACACCAGGTTCTCCAATTAAAAGCGGATTGTTTTTCTTTCGTCTACTTAAAACTTGAGAAACGCGTTGAATTTCTTTTTCGCGACCAACAACAGGATCTAACTTACCTTCTTCAGCCATAGCTGTTAAATCGCGTCCGAAATTATCTAAAACGGGTGTTTTAGACTTCTTATTAGTCTTACCAGCTGGTGCATTAAAAATATTATCTTTTGAAGTATCTCCTTCAGAAGCTGTATCATCATCTTGAAAAGATTCGGCTTTTGGCTCTATATAATTATTGTCGTTTGTAATCATAAATTTAAATTGTTCTTTAACATTATCGTAATCAACTTTAAGCTTGTTTAAAAGCTTGGTAGTGGGGTCGTTTTCGTTTCTTAAAATGCAAAGCAGTAAATGTGCCGTATTTATTGAAGTACTTTGAAATAATTTAGCTTCTAAAAATGTTGTTTTTAAAGCCCGTTCTGCTTGCCTTGTAAGGTGTAAATTCTTTTTTTGATTAGAAGCTACAGCTATATTAGGGTTAGCAGGACTTAGTATTTCTACTTTACGCCTCAAATGATTTAAATCAATATCTAGAGCATTTAATATGCTAATGGCTTTGCCGTCTCCATCACGTAAAAGCCCTAACATTAGATGCTCGGTACCAATAAAATCATGGCCTAGACGCAAGGCTTCTTCTTTGCTATAAGCAATTACATCTTTTACTCTTGGGGAAAAATTATCATCCATAATAGGGTTCCTTTCTGCATTAAAAATACTAAAACATTTTACTTAAGACAAAAACTATACCTTAAATTAATGTGAAAGTTGCTAATTGACGAAAAAAACTTTAAAAAATCAAAATTTTAGTAGGCATACTTATCAACGAAAAAGCATGGGTAAATTGTTAATAAAAGTCTTAAAAAAACAAACATATGTCACCTATTCTGACTCATGAAATTAGTATATTAGCACGTTTTGAAATATTGATAAAAACTTAATTAAATTATATATGGCAGAAGGAGAAAAATTGATCCCTATTAATATTGAAGATGAGATGAAATCGGCTTACATTGATTATTCAATGTCAGTCATTGTGTCACGTGCTTTACCAGATGTAAGAGATGGTTTAAAACCTGTTCACAGACGTGTACTTTATGGTATGCACGAACTAGGTATTAGAGCAAATACGGCACATAAAAAATCTGCAAGAATAGTTGGAGAGGTTTTAGGTAAGTATCACCCACACGGTGATACATCTGTATACGATGCTATGGTGCGTATGGCTCAAGAATGGAGTTTGCGTTATATGCTTGTTGATGGACAAGGAAACTTTGGTTCAATTGATGGAGATAGTCCTGCAGCAATGCGTTATACGGAAGCGCGTATGAAAAAAATATCTGAAGACATGTTGGCAGATATTGAAAAAGAAACGGTAGATCATAAATTAAATTTTGATGATACGTTACAAGAACCAACCGTTTTACCAACACGTATACCAGGACTGTTAGTTAATGGTGCTTCTGGTATTGCAGTAGGTATGGCTACCAATATGCCACCTCATAATTTAACTGAGGTTGTTAATGGAATCATTGCTTATATAGAAAATAACGATATTGAAATTGATGAGTTAATTACACATGTTAAAGCACCAGATTTCCCTACTGGAGGAACTATTTATGGTTATGATGGTGTAAAAGAAGCTTTTCATACTGGTAGAGGACGTATAGTTATGCGCGCAAAAGCCAATATAGAAGAGGTTAATGGACGTGAGTGCATCATTGTTGATGAGATTCCTTACCAAGTTAATAAAGCAGATATGATTAAGAAAACTGCTGACTTGGTAAACGATAAAAAACTAGAAGGTATTTCGCTTATTCGTGATGAATCTGATAGAAACGGAATGCGTATTGTGTACGTTTTAAAACGTGATGCAATTCCAAATATTGTATTAAACAAGTTATATAAATATACGGCGTTACAATCTTCATTTAGTGTGAATAACATCGCTTTGGTTAATGGAAGACCACAGATGTTAAACTTAAAAGAATTAATTCATTATTTCGTTGAACACAGACACGAAGTTGTTGTAAGACGTACTACCTATGAATTACGCAAAGCGGAAGAACGCGCGCATATTTTAGAAGGATTGATTATTGCTTCAGATAATATAGATGAAGTTATTAAAATAATCAGAGCATCTTCAAACGCTGATGAAGCTAGAAATAATTTAATTGAACGATTTAAACTATCTGAAATACAAGCCAAAGCGATTGTAGAGATGCGCTTGCGTCAGTTAACAGGTTTAGAGCAAGATAAATTACGTTCTGAGTATGACGAGATTATGAAAACGATTATCGACTTAAAAGATATCCTAGAACGTAAAGATCGTCGAATGGATATCATTAAAAGCGAGTTAGAAGTTGTTAGAGAGAAATATGGCGATGAGCGTCGTTCAGTTATTGAGTATGCTGGTGGAGATTTAAGTATTGAAGATATGATTCCTGATGAAAAAGTAGTAATTACTATTTCGCATGCGGGTTACATAAAACGTACATCACTTACTGAATATAAAACACAAAATAGAGGAGGTGTAGGTCAAAAAGCATCAACAACTCGTAATGAAGATTTCTTAGAACATTTATTTGTTGGTACAAACCACCAATACATGCTATTCTTCACTCAAAAAGGAAAATGTTTTTGGATGCGTGTTTACGAAATTCCAGAAGGCAGTAAGACTTCAAAAGGTAGAGCTATTCAAAACCTTATAAATATTGAGCAAGACGATAAAGTGATGGCTTTTATTTGTACTCAAGACTTAAAAGACGAAGCTTACATTAATAGTCATTATGTAATTATGGCGACTAAAAAAGGTCAGGTTAAGAAAACATCACTTGAGCAATACTCGCGACCAAGAACAAATGGTATTAACGCCATCACTATTAAAGATGATGATGTTTTATTAGAAGCTAAGTTAACTACTGGAGAAAGCCAAGTAATGCTAGCCTTAAAATCTGGTAAAGCCATTCGTTTTGAAGAAGCCAAAACACGACCTATGGGACGTGGCGCTTCGGGAGTGAGAGGTATTCGTTTGCAAGATGAAAAAACCGATGAAGTTATTGGTATGATTGCTGTTGATGATATGGAAAGTGATGTGCTTGTAGTTTCTGAAAATGGTTATGGAAAACGATCGAGCTTAGAAGATTATAGAATTACTAACCGTGGAGGAAAAGGAATTAAAACCATTTCAATTACTGAAAAAACGGGTAATTTAGTATCTATTAAAAATGTTACTGACGAAGATGATTTAATGATTATCAATAAATCTGGAATAGCTATTCGTATGGCAGTTAAAAACTTAAGAGTTATGGGTAGAGCTACACAAGGCGTTAGATTAATTAACCTAAAAGGAAATGATTCAATTGCAGCAGTTGCAAAAGTAATGCATGATGACGAAGAAGTTGAAGTAGAAGACGTTGAATCTATTGAAAACATTGATGGTGTAGAAGGTGGCACAACTCTTGATGATGATAAAGAAGAAGATATTAACACTGAAAATTAAATTAAATATTATTAAAAAATGAAAAAACAAATTATTATAGCTTTAGCATTTTCAATAAGTGCATTTTCATTTGCGCAAAAAAAAGAATTGAAAGCGGTAGAAAAGGCTATTAAAGGAAACAACTATGCAGAAGCTAAAGCAGCTTTAAAACAAGCTGAAGGTTTAATGTCTGCAATGGACGAGAAGAGTAAAACAAAGTATTATTATTTATTAGGACAGGCTTTATATGCTGGTGGAGCAGGATCAATGGATGATGTTGACGGTGCTTTAGAAAGTTTAGAAAAAGTAAAAGGAGCTTACAGTTCAGAAATAGCTACTTTAAAACAAGACATGGTAAATGGATTGTTAACTAAAGGAAATGAGTCTTATGAGAAAAAGGATTTTTCTATCGCATCTAAATATTTTGAGAAATCATATAGATTAAGTGAAAAAGACACTTTATTTCTATATTATGCAGCAGCAACGGCTGTTAATGTTCAAGAATACGATAGAGCTTTAAGCTTATATGAAGAACTCAAAAACTTAGGCTATACAGGTATTGAAAAACAATATTTTGCAACAAATGTAGAAACTAATAAAGAAGAGCTTTTAGAAAAAGGAACTAGAGATCTTTATGTAAAAACTAAAACGCATATTAATCCAGGTGAGCGTTTAACAGATTCTAAAAAACCAGAAATTGTAAAAAACATAGCGCTTATTTATATTAGTCAAGGTGATAATGAAAAAGCCATTGAAGCAATGAAAGCAGCAAGAGCTGAAAGTCCTGATGATATTAACCTAATTCTTAGTGAAGCTAATGTTCACTATAAAATGGGTAATACAGATGAGTTTAAAAAACTTTTAGAAAAGGCTACTCAAATGGATCCTAAAAACCCTGAACTTCAGTATAATTTAGGTGTTGTGTCGGCTGAAGCTGAAGAAACTGAAGCGGCTGTAGGTTATTATAAAAAAACTATTGAATTAGATCCTACCTATATTAACGCATACATAAATCTATCTGCTTTAGTTTTAGCTAGAGAACAACCTCTTATAGAAGAAATGAATGGATTAGGGTCTTCAAAAGCAGACGATAAAAGATATGATCAATTAAGAGAAGAGCGTCAGAATCTTTATAGAGAAGCAATTCCTTATTTATCAAAAGCTATAGAAATTGATGCTAAAAACCTTAGTGCAGCAAAAACATTAATGAATATTTATAGTATTTTAGGAGAAACAGATAAATACAAAAGCCTTAAAGAAACAGTTGATGCTTTAGAAGCAAACTAGTTTTTTGAAGGAGATATAAAAAAAATCGCTAATAGCGCGTTATTAATGGTCGGAAGAAATTCCGACCATTTTTTTAGGTCTTAAATTCATTCTTCTCTTTTCCCTTAATATTATAGTAATAGCTAAATTCTTGTGGATTGAATACATAATACCTTATACTACTTGTAAAAAAACAGAAGTGTCTTTTAAATCTAAAATATTATAGAATAATAAATAGTTAATTTATAATATAGGAAAGTTTAAAACAAAATAAGTAGGAAGAAAAAAACAGACCATGGCTACTAATATTAGGTTACGATATTTTAAATACTTAAAGATTTAAATAACTCTATAAGTTTAGGACTGGATGGTCTAGGAGCGTCAGCACTCACAACATTACCATTAGGATCTATTAATATAAATCTAGGAATTCCAGAAACTTTATATCCTGAAACAAATTCTGAGTCACCATTTTCTGGAGCAATAATTTGCACGCCACCTAACTCTTTGTCTGCAACCATAGCTTTCCAATCTTCAACAGCTTTATCCCAAGAACCACCGTGAGTTCTAGCCTCATCAAGAGATAAACTAACAAATTTAATATTTTTATCATGATATGCTGCTTCTACTTTTTTAAGCGATGGTATTTCTGCTTTACACGGTCCACACCAAGTAGCCCAAATATCTACATATACATATTTACCTTTAAAATCAGAAAGTGATGTTTTGCTTCCGTCATAGTTTTGATAGTTATCAAAAGAAGGAGATGGTTTTCCTATCAAATCGACAAATTGATTTGCTCTGGCTTTTTGTTGTTTATAAGCACGCATTAATCCTTCTGGTAATTTTTCAATTTCAATCTTATCTTGTGTTAAAACTACAGAATCTAATCCTTTAGAGTTTTCTAGTAATTTTAGTAATTCCTCTTTAATTTCAGTTGTTTTTTTTGTAAAAGTTTCTTCTTCTAAATCAAACAATTCAGGTGTAAAAATACTTTCTTGTAATAGCCTCTTTTTGGCTAAATAGCTATTTGTTTCTGCTCCATCTCCAGAATATGATATAGATTCATCAAACTCTTTGGTATCTATATCGATATTTAAATCATATCCATTTTTAAGAAATAAGCTAGTGGATTCAGTACCATCAAAAAAGTTATGAAATCCAGCTTCTACTTTTAAAGTATCACTAAAAGTACCATCATTATTTACTTTAATTGTTTTTGAGAATGTTCTTGTTCTTACAACAATAGAATCGCTATTTTTATTAGTGATTTTACCAGATAGTGTTGCATACTCTTTAGGTTCTGTTTTACAAGCAATCATAGCTATTGCTGTAGATAATAAAAGTAGTTTTTTCATATGTATGATTTTAATAAAGACAAAAATATAAAATATGAATTATTTAAGTTGAGTTTTGTGAATGATTAACATTTGTTTATGTCTTTAACCATACTTTTTCACTAACTTAAAATAAGAATAACTTTAAAATTCATAAAAAAAACCTACCAAGAAAATTTTATTCCAGATAGGTTTTCCATGAAAAAAGAAAAACAAAAAACGATTAATTATTTTTTAATAATGGTTTTGTTTATGACACTATTTGTAGTAATTATTTTAACTATAAAAATATTACCTACTTTAGTATCAATATCTATTTTTAAGATTTGATTTTTTATGTTATTTGCATTAATTAAATGAATTTGCTGACCTAGAGTATTATATACAGAAACCTGCTCAACTTTTTCTGCTTTTTTAAAATTGATGTAAAACTGATTTTGAAAAGGTACAGGGTATATTTTTATTACTGAATTATCAACTCTATTATCTTGTACAGATAATGAATTTTCATTTTGACTGGTTATTATGGAAGTAACAAGACTATTTAAATACACTTCTACATTTGTATAAGCGCCGTCTAAAGAAGTAGATATTCCATCTGAAGCATTATTCTTATTAAGACCATTGGTGTCTTCCCAGGCATCTGGCATACCATCATTATCTGTATCTACAGGAGCAGCGGTAGAGTTGTAAGTTGGCCATCCACCAACATCGCTTTGTGTATCAATAATACCATTAGTACTTCCGTTAGATCCCGTATACGTATAAGTACCTGTTTCGGTTTCGTTAATTACACGTGTATCAATAGCATCACGCACTAAAGAAGCGCCTCCATAAGTAAGTACTTTGTTGTAAGCCTCTACTGCTGAATGTGTAGTTACATTATTTTCAACATCATGGGGCGTATTTATCTTCATATTTGTTTTATCAGTTTCTGAAACTGGTATTGTATACTCACATGGAATAGAATTTCCATTGCTATCTTTACAACTACTTGTATATGAGCTATATGATCCATGAAACTGATTGTAAACACCATATTCCCAATTATCATTTGTAGAGTTGGCATTACCATCTACGTAATTTCCATCAATATAAAATTTACCCCAAACATCATAGACCTCAGTTCCTTTTACTTTATTTTTATCTATTGAGTAAATTCGTCCTTCTTTTGTGCTTCCATTATTAGCAATTGTTGAGGGCCCTGGTTTATAATAATTGTTAATTAAGTTAATATTCATGCCTTCACCTCCATAGGCACTATTATGTCCCCAATTGTATATAACATTATTTCTAACATCAACAAGGTCTGTAAGTGCATATGCTGTTCCTGCTTGTTCTCCAAATCTCGCATTTCTACTATCGTGATGCGCTAATAGATTATGATGAAATGAAGCCTTTTTACCTCCCCATATGCCGCCATAACCATGAGCGCCTTTTCCGTGGACAGAATTACGAAGACTTTCTGAAATAACACACCATTGTACTGTTGTATTATCATTGTTGTAAAATGAGACACACTCATCTGTTGACCAACTCATCGAGCAATGATCGACGATAATGTTATTTTGATATCTGCCACCTAAAGCATCTCCTTCATGTTCGGCTTCATCACCCATTCTAAATCTCATAAAACGAATAATAACATTATCTGCATTAACAGATACTGAATAATTTTTTAAACAAATTCCATCACCTGGAGCAGATTGCCCTGCTATGGTAATATTTCCGTTTTCAATTTTCAAATCTTTTGTAAGTGTAATAATTCCAGACACTTTAAATACCACTATTCTTGTGCCATTAGCTTCTACTGCGGCTCTCAAACTTCCTGTCCCAGAATCATTTAAATTAGTTACATATATAACTTGACCGCCGCGTCCACCTGTGGCTAATTTCCCAAAACCTTCAGCGCCTGGAAAAGCAGGAGGGTCAACTAAAAAAGCATAATCTTTTAACTGTTTTTTTGAAGTTGTGAAATTGTTAGTTTTGTTTTTTATTGTAAAAGCACAAAAGAGCAGAGATGTTACTAGCAATAATAGAAATTTCTTCATGGTATTATAGTCTAATTAGTAGCACATTTAAAAGTATCTTAAATTCAAGAATAGATACTTTACGGTTGTTTTATTACTATTATAACTACAAGACTAATTTTAATACCCCTTGCTATTCTATTTTAAAATGATGTTTTTTGCTTTTATAAAACATTGAAATAGATAATATAATTACAATTTATATGTAAGTTTGTCATATTCAACAATGTCAGAAATAATATTCAAAGCAAACAATTCTTTCTGAACATTCATAATGGTTTTTTTATCTATTAAATCTTGAGACCACTCTGTAATGCCTAACCATTCTTGTACATCTTCAAGTTTTTGCTCGTAACGATTAGAGATTGTTTTATCAATACTTGGAATGTCTTTAAAATCTAAGGTTGTATTATTTATAATGTCTAAAATTGCTTTTAAATCATTTTTATTAGATTCAATAAAATCTTCTCGAACCGCAATAACAAAACACGGCCATGGCGACGGACAATTACCAATACGTCTAAAAGTACCATTATCTACTAAAGGTTTTGTTGTGAATTTCTCCCACATAAAATAATCGACAGTACCATTGGTTAAACCTTCAACAGCGCCATCTAAATTTTTAATGACTTCAAAATTTAAATCTTTTTCTAAATCCCAATTATTATTTTGAGCATTGATATATGCCATTAAATGAGAGCCTGAACCGTATCGACTTATTGCTGCTTTAGTTCCTTTTAAATCTTCAATATTTTTATAAGGCGAATTGTGAGCCACATGAATACCCCAATTTAAAGGTGTTTGCACAAAGGTTTGTACAATTTTACTTGGGTTTCCTGCTATAATATCTTTTATGATACCTTCGGTAAGAATAACAGCAATATCAATTTCTTTATCTCGTAATGCTTTACACATAACACCCGTACCGCCTGGATAATCTTGCCAACGTAAATTAATACCTTTTTCTTTGTATTCGCCATTTTTCAAAGTTAAGTACCATGATAAATTAAAATGCTCTGGTACACCACCAATTTTTACTTTCTTCATGTAATCTGGTTATTTAACAATTTTATTTAATGTATAGAGAATAAGATTCTCTATAGTTTGCCCTGGATTTATACTAAAATCTCCAGTAGCTCTATTGGCTATAATAGCATTTAAAGAAAGGGCATTGTGTCCTAAAAGTTTTGATAGCCCATAAATAGCAGAGGTCTCCATTTCAAAATTTAAAATTCTTATACCATTAAAATTAAATGTATCCATGTTATGATTTAAACTAGCATCCTGAACAGGTAAACGCAAAACTCTACCTTGAGGCCCGTAAAAACCACCTGCTGTAGCTGTTAAACCTTTAAATGTTATTTCGCTTTCTAGTTTCTTTTCTAAAGCTATGCTATTTTTAATTACAATAGGTCGCGCCTTTTTTGCGCCCCAATTAGTGCATTTTATAAAAGCATCTTCAATGTCTTTATTATTAATAGTTTCTATTTGATAGGAGTGAAGCATCCCATTTAAATCTAAACCATGTGTGCTTAAAACAAAAGCATCTACAGGAATATCTTTTTGTAAAGAACCTGATGTACCAATTCTAATAATATCTAGTTTTGTAAGGGTTTCTTTGGGTAAACGAGTTTTTAAATCAATATTAATAAGGGCATCTAATTCATTTAAAACAATATCAATATTATCTGGCCCTATACCAGTTGATATAACAGAAATTCGCTTTCCTTTATAAGTTCCTGTATGGGTTTTAAATTCTCTTTTCTGAGTTTTAAATTCAATGGTATCAAAATGCTTAGATACTTTTTTAACACGATCCTGATCGCCTACTAAAATAATAGTTTTTGCAACCTGTTCGGGTTTCAAATTTAAATGATAGATACTACCATCTGGGTTTAATATAAGTTCAGATTCTTTAATTGGCATTGTACACCGTTTTTACAAGTTTATTTTGTTTTTTATTGAATTGAAAATCAAATTTATAAACACCGCCGTATTTTATATTATTACCTATTTCTATTGCAAAGTTATGATTGCCTAATAAGGCTTCATGCCCCTTTCGGTTTAGTTTTAAATTAGTATCACTTTCAGTGATAAAAATTTTAAGCTTTTCAATAATTCTTGATATTTGCAAATCACCATAACCATAATAGCCTTGATAATTAAGAGCATACCCTAATAAATGATGATAGGATTTTATATTAGCATCTTTTATTATTTCTAATATATTTCTTTCAATATTACTTAAACCATCTTTTGAATTAGGAAAGCGTTCTAAATGTGCTTTTAAACAGCTGTTTAGATAAACAAACGAGGAGCTTTTTACTATATAAGGTTTTAGTAAATTATGGTCTTTTCCGCAATAAATATTCCAAATTGTTTTTGCTAAATCGATATCTTCGGGAGTAAGTTTGACTTTATCTCGATAGTGTTTCAATAAATTGCCTGGATTTAATTCGCTTAAGCCCTTTAAGTTTTTACTACCTTGTACTCTTCCGCTAGTTACTAAATACAATGGAAGTGTTATTTTTTTTTGCTGAATTAAACTAATGACTGCAATTAGATTAATATGACAAAATAAATCATACTCAAACCAAAGTACAATTTCAGAATAGCTATTTATATGATTTAATTTATCTAATTCCTCTTCAATTTCTGAAAGATCTAAATCAATATCATAATAAGAATTAAAAAAAGATTTTCTAAGTTCTATGAATTTTTCTGAATATACCTGTTCTGTAGTTGGGCCTTCACAAAGCATTTCTTGCCATGTAAGCTTATCTCCAGCAACCTTTAATTCATTTAAAATATTGGTTAAACTTGTACCATTGGTAATATGAAGTGTTTGTTTATCCATATAGATTAACCTCCAACACGTTTTACTAAAAAGCCTTTATCTTTTAGCATTTGCATAATCTTATCGCGATAATCACCTTGAATAATTATTTTATCATCTTTAAAACTACCACCAACACTTAGTTTGGTTTTTATTTCTTTAGCAAGTATTTTAAAATCTTCGTTTGCGCCTGTATAACCTTCTATAATAGTAATAGGCTTGCCTTTTCGCTTTTCGTATTTGCAAATTAAAGGATCGTCTTGCATCCATATTTGAGAACCTTCACTAATGGTTTCATTAGATTCTTCTCCAACGTGATCTGGAAATAGGTTTTTAAGTTGATCTTGTAAATCCATTTTTTTTTAGTATTAGTAGGTGGTAAAAACCGAATAAATAAGCTACTGCTTATTTATTTTATAAGTCCTAATTCTTTTAAACGCTCAGTTAAAAACTCTCCAGCAGTTATATCTTCAAATGCTTTAGGATTATTTTCATCAACACAACCTTCTAAAACATTTAATTTCATATCGCTTATTGGATGCATAAAAAATGGGATAGAATAACGTGATGTTCCCCAAAGTTCTTTAGGTGGATTTATAACACGATGAATTGTAGACTTTAGTTTGTTATTTGTATGTCTAGATAGCATATCTCCTACATTAATCATAAGTTCATCTTCTTCGGCAATGGCATCAACCCATTCACCTTCATGGTTTTGAACTTGCAAACCTCTTCCTTGTGCTCCCATTAAAAGCGTAATTAAGTTAATGTCGCCATGTGCAGCAGCACGAACAGCTGCATCAGGTTCTTGTGTAATAGGCGGATAGTGAATAGGACGTAATATAGAATTCCCATTATGGATATAGGCATCAAAATACGTTTCGTCTAATCCTAAATGCAACGCTAAAGCACGCAATACATACTTTGCTGTTTTTTCTAGCATTTGGTAGGCTTCTTTACCTACTTTATTAAACTCAGGAAGCTCTTTAACAATAACATTGTCTGGATATTCGGCTTTTAATTTTTCATCATCTTCAGCATATTGACCAAAATGCCAAAACTCTTTTAAATCGCCTTCTTTTTTACCTTTAGCACTTTCCTTACCAAACGATACATAACCACGTTGTCCACCAATACCAGGTATTTCGTAGGCTTGTTTTGTTTCAACAGGTAAATCAAAAAAGCGCTTTACTTCTTTGTATAAGTTTTCAACTAAAGTATCATTTAAAAAATGACCTTTTAATGCAACGAAGCCAATTTCTTCATAAGCTTTACCTATAGCATCTACAAATTTTTGTTTTCTATTAGGATCGTTAGAAATGAAATCATTTAAATCGACACTTGGAATTATATTCATGTGGAATAATTTAATTTGAACGTATTACAAATGTACAAAAACATTACAAAGTTTAATACTTTCAATTTTACGTAACTTTTAATATCATATTTACATTTTATCTTATATTTGATATAATAAGATTACATATTCATGAATAAAGAGTCTACTTCGTTTAATATTGAATATAATGCTAGCCTTCTTGATGATAGCACTTTAATTCAGCTTTATAAGAACATGCTGAAACCAAGATTAATAGAGGAGAAGATGCTTATTTTATTACGACAAGGAAAAATAAGTAAGTGGTTTTCGGGTATTGGACAAGAAGCTATAGCCGTAGGCGTTACTATGGCTTTAAATACAGACGAATATATATTGCCAATGCATCGAAATTTAGGTGTTTTTACAACTCGAAAAATTCCATTGTATCGTCTTTTTTCACAATGGCAAGGCAAAGCATCAGGATTTACAAAAGGAAGAGATCGCTCTTTTCATTTTGGAACACAACAGTATAAAATTGTGGGTATGATTTCTCATTTAGGTCCACAATTAGGAGTCGCTGATGGAATTGCTTTAGCTTCTAAATTGAAAAACAAAAATGAAGTAACCGCTGTTTTTACTGGTGAAGGTGCTACTAGCGAAGGTGATTTTCATGAAGCTTTAAATGTAGCAGCTGTATGGAAGCTTCCTGTTTTGTTTTGTATAGAAAATAACGGGTATGGATTATCAACGCCTACAAGTGAACAATATAATTGTGTCAATTTAGTCGATAAAGGTTTGGGGTATGGTATGGAATCTCATATCATTGATGGCAATAATATTATTAAGGTTTATACAAAAGTTAAGGATATAGCAGCAAGTATTCGCATAAATCCTCGTCCTGTTTTAATAGAATTTAAAACGTTTAGAATGCGTGGACACGAAGAGGCGAGTGGTACGAAATATGTACCGCAAGAACTTTTGGATACTTGGGCTGCTAAAGACCCTGTTATTAATTTTCAATCCTTTTTAAGAGACAATACTATTTTAAGTGAGGAAGCTGAAGTTATTATAAAAGAAACTATTGTAAGTGAAATTAATGAACATTTAGAGATTGCTTTTAATGAAGAAGATATCATTCCCGATACAATTATCGAATTAAATGATGTCTTTCAAAAATTTAAATATCAAAAAATTAAAAATAATTCTGAACTACAAGAGATTCGTTTTATTGATGCTATATCACAAAGCTTAAAACAAAGTATGCAACAGCATGAAGACTTAGTAATTATGGGGCAAGATATTGCAGAATATGGTGGTGCTTTTAAAATTACAGAAGGTTTTGTTACCGAGTTTGGAAAAGATCGAGTTAGAAATACACCAATTTGTGAATCGGCTATCGTTGAAGCTGCTATGGGTTTATCTATTGCAGGCATAAAAAGTATCGTTGAGATGCAATTTGCCGATTTTGTAAGTTCGGGTTTTAACCCCATCGTAAATTATTTAGCAAAATCTTACTATAGATGGAATCAAAATGCCGATGTTGTTATACGAATGCCTTGTGGTGGAGGCGTTGCTGCAGGTCCGTTTCATTCGCAAACTAATGAAGCTTGGTTTACTAAAACACCCGGTTTAAAAGTGGTATATCCAGCTTTTCCTTATGATGCCAAAGGTTTATTAAATACGGCTATTAACGATCCAAACCCTGTATTGTTTTTTGAGCATAAAGCTCTGTATAGAAGTATTCGTCAAGACGTACCAATAGATTATTATACCATTCCGTTTGGTGAAGCATCACTAATTAGAGAAGGAAATGATGTTACTATTATTAGCTATGGTATAGGAATTCATTGGGCTTTAGAAACTTTAGAAAAAAATCCAACTATCCATGCCGATGTTATTGATTTAAGAACACTTCAACCTTTAGATACTGAAACTATGTATCATTCAGTAAAAAAGACTGGAAGAGCTATTATTTTACAAGAAGACTCTTTGTTTGGGGGTATTGCAAGTGATATTTCAGCAGGTATTATGGAAAACTGTTTTGAGTATCTAGATGCGCCTGTAAAGCGTGTGGCAAGCATGGAGACTCCTATTCCGTTTGCTTCTCAATTAGAGCAACAATACTTATCAAAAAATAGATTTGAGGAAGCATTAAAAACGTTACTAGCCTATTAATTTTTTTTCGCTTGAATAATAATTCATTATATTTAATAAAATGAATTATTTTGAGAATTTTATTGCTCTTTTTGTTATTAGTATCTAGTTGTAAAAAAGTTGAAAACTCTTATTTGAAAAACCACACATGGAATCAAATAGAGGTTATAGCTACTGCATATAATTCGTTAGCATATCAAACAAGCAATAATCCGAGTATTACAGCTTTTGGAGATAGTTTAAAGCCAGGTTTAAACTATATAGCAGTGTCTAGAGATTTAATAAAATTAGGATTAAAGCATAATACACCTATAAAAATTGAAGGTTTTGATAGTATTTACTTTGTTAAAGACAAAATGCACGCTCGTTGGAAAAACCGTATTGATATTTACATGGGTGTAGATGTAAAAGCAGCAAAAGAATGGGGGCGAAAAAAAATATGCATCGAATACGGTATACCAAAGAGAGACTAACTTAATTATTTGGTTTCAGCTTCCGATAAAATAAAAGGGTATGCTGTTTTAACTTGTTTTAATTCTTCTGCCGTTAAATCTTCAGGAAGTTTATTATAAGTCTTTTTAGCGTAATCTTTTCTTAATTCAAAAAGAGCCTTTGTTAATTCGTCTTGTACAGCAATAAACTGATTGTAGCTCGTATTTCTATCATTTTGTAATGAAATTACTGCTTTTGATGGGTTATCTGATGCTTCTTCATATTTTTGTCCATTACAATAGTTACAGCTACCATCTTTATTATTGTTTATAAATTGTTTTGTAACATCTTTTAATGCTTCAATCTTAATAATGTCATTATTAACCATTATTTGGTTATTAGAATTGATAACAATTCGTAATAAATTATTTTCATGAATATCAATATTGCAAATAATACCTGGAGGACATTCAGCAGGTAATTTTCGATTAATCCCCTTGTCTTTGGGAATTGCAGCGGTTACTAAAAAGAAAATAAGTAATAAAAATGCAATGTCTGCCATAGACCCTGCATTTACTTCAGGCATTAGTCTTGATCGTCTCATAATTATAGATTTATATGTTAATATGAAACGTTATTCACAATAATAATACCATAATTTTAAATTAATTAACTGAATAAATTAACATTAGGAACGGTATTTGTATTAATTATTTCCTAAATATTTAATGCATAGTTGATGTTTTCATCATAAGAATTATATTTGAAGATAATTATACGAGCATTTATAATTAAAGAAGTTTTTACCCAGATGAAGTATTATTTTTCATTTTTTATTTTCACAATTTTCACACTATCTGCTTTTGCGCAAATAGATAGTAGAAATAAATCTATATCTATACCTGCGATAGAAAGTCCTAAGGATACTATTGATGCTAGTGTCATTTTACCTCAAAAACCTTTAAATAGTAATAAGAACTTTAATACCCCAAAAGTCTCAACAAACTTAAATTTACCTAAAGAAGAGTTTTCTATGTTTCCAAAAGAAAAATTTGGAAATCCTGGCGAACTTTATGTTAAGCAGGTTAATAAGAATATAGAAAATTTAAAATTAACTCCTGAAGAAGTAGAACAACGCAATGGAAGTTCAACGGATCAATTTTTAGGAGATTTTAAAAGTGGTGCTAAATTTGTAAATGTTGTATATAGAGATCACGGATATGTTGATGGTGATGTTATCCAAGTATTGGTGAATGACGACATTATTCAAGCAAGAATATTTTTATCAGGAGGCTTTAAAGGGTTTAAATTAGATTTACAACCAGGATTTAATAAAATAGATTTTTTAGCTTTAAACCAAGGGTCGTCTGGTCCTAACACAGCAGAATTTAGAGTTGTTGATGATGCGGGAAACCTTGTATCTGCAAACCAATGGAACCTTGCCACTGGAGTAAAAGCAACTATTATTATTACAAAGGAGTAAAATAGTTTTAAGAAACTATCTTATCAATCAATTTCAATTCCTCATCAGTAAAACCTAAATTATCTAGAGCTTTTACGTTTTCTTTTAATTGGTTTGCAGAACTAGCACCAATAAGCACCGATGCTACTTGAGGTTGTCTTAATATCCAAGCAATGGCCATTTGAGATAGTTTTTGTCCGCGAGATTCGGCAATTAGAGCCAATTTCTGAATTTTATCAATATTACTATTTACAGTATCTTCATTTAAAAATGTTAAATCTCTTGCGGCCCTAGAGTCTTTAGGAATCCCTTTTAAGTACTTATTAGTAAGCATCCCTTGAGCTAATGGCGAAAAAGTAATGCAGCCCACACCATTTTTTTCTAATGTGTCTAAGAGACCGTCTTCAACCCAACGATCAAACATAGAATAACGTGCTTGGTGTAATATAAATGGTGTGTTTAAACGTTTTAAAATCTCTGCAGCTTCTTGGGTTTCTTTAGGTTGATAGTTTGAAATACCAACATACAATGCTTTACCTTGGCGAACTATATCTGCCAAAGCACCCATGGTTTCTTCTAAAGGTGTGTCTGGATCTGGTCTATGATGATAAAAAACATCCACATAATCTAGTTTCATGCGTTTTAAACTCTGGTCTAAACTCGAAATTAAATATTTTCTAGAACCACAATTACCATAAGGACCAGGCCACATATCATAACCTGCTTTAGAGGCAATAAATAATTCATCTCTATGATTTTTAAAATCTTTTTTAAAAATAGTTCCAAAATTTTCTTCGGCCGAACCATAAGGGGGGCCGTAATTGTTTGCTAAATCTAAATGAGTAATACCCAAATCGAAAGCACAGCGTAATACGGCTCTCGCATTTTGAAGGCTATCTACAAAACCAAAATTATGCCATAAACCCAACGAAATAGCAGGTAAAAGCACACCACTTTTTCCAGATCTTTTATAGGTCATAGTATCATAGCGTTGTTCAGAGGCTTGATAAGTTTTAATTTCGGTTTTGTCGTTAATCTGCATAATTCAATAAATAATTTTAAAAGATAAAAATAGAAATAAGTTTACTTTTATTGGTCTATAATTACAATTTAAATTAATTTTCTACGCTTTATTTCTTTTAAATATCTACACTATACTTATAAATTATTCAAGTTTAGTTTAATTCATTTAAAAATTTTAATAGAAAATAGTCGTTAAAAACCCTTTAAAGATGTTATTTTTGCACGCTACTAAAAGTATAAGATAAGATGTCCATTTCGCAAACCGAATTAGAAGAAAGAAAAGAAGGCAAAGATTTATATAGTTACCAAAAAGGCGCTATAGATAAAATTTTTACAAGTTTTGAAGAGTCTCCTGATGATTATCATTTACTATATCAATTACCAACTGGAGGAGGAAAAACAGTAATATTTTCTGAAATAGTAAGACAGTATCTCAAACATCACAAAAAGAAGGTGTTAGTAATGACACACCGTATTGAATTGTGTAAGCAAACCTCTAAAGTACTTACAGAATTTGGTGTACATAATAAAGTGGTTGATAGTAAAGCTGATTTAAGTGATCAATCAGAATTCAGCTGCTTTGTGGCTATGGTTGAAACTTTAAATAATAGATTAAATGATGATAAACTTGATATTTCTGATATTGGACTAGTCATTATTGATGAAGCTCACTATAACTCATTCACTAAATTATTTAAGTTTTTTAGTCAGTCGTTTGTTCTAGGTGTTACTGCGACACCTCTAAGTTCTAGCATGGAATTACCAATGACCGACAATTATGATGAATTAATTGTAGGTGAAAGTATTGAATCTTTAATTGAAAATGGCTTTTTAGCACGTGCCGAAATGTTTTCATATAATGTAGGGTTAACTTCATTGGTGGTTGGAGCTAATGGTGATTATACAGTAAAATCTTCTGAAGATTTGTATACTGCCAACGACATGCTTTCTAAACTATTACAAGCTTATGAAGAACGTGCAAAACATAAGAAAACATTAATTTTTAATAATGGTATTAATACATCCCTTCATGTGTATGATACCTTTAAAAGAGCTGGATATCCAATAGCTCATCTAGATAACACCAACAGTAAAAAAGAGCGAGCACTTATATTAAAATGGTTTAAAAACACGCCAGATGCTATTTTAACATCGGTTAGTATTTTAACCACAGGGTTTGATGAGCCTACAGTAGATTGTATTATTTTAAATAGAGCCACAAAGTCTTTAACACTTTATTATCAAATGATTGGGCGTGGATCTCGTGTTTTAGAAAGCAAAAAAACATTTAGTGTTCTTGATTTAGGTAATAATTTTCATCGTTTTGGCCCTTGGGGTGATGATTTAGATTGGCAACGTATATTTAGATCACCAAATTATTATTTAGATGCTATTTTAAGTGATGAAGAACTAGAAAGTAATTTTAGATATGAAATGCCAGACGAGTTACGTGCTGAGTTTGCAAAATCTAAAGATGTCTATTTTGATATTCAAAAAACCTATGTAAGTTCTATAAGAAATGGAGAATCATCAAAAGTAGTATTAGAACGTTCCATAACGCAACATGCTAAAATATGTATTGAAAATAGTGAAGATGTTTATGATGCATTAGCTTTGGCTAAAATGCTAGGAGACGATATAGATTTTAGAATACACCGCTACACTAAGTGTATAAGTAAAAGTACCTTTAATTTTGTTGAATGGCTAAAAGGTGATTATAAAAAGAAATTAAATGCTTATTTGCGTTCAAATTTTGACGAAGTTTTTGAGGAAATTTTTGGATATCCGCCAGAAGAATAACTAATGAAGTAATTTAGCTTAAATATTATTATTCAATCCTTAAAATAAGGCGTATCTTTACGTCCTAAAAATTTTAAATCCCTTTAACGTAACAATGGCTAAATCACAAGTAACATTTAACAAAATAGAAAAAGAAAAAAAACGCTTAAAAAAGAGAGAAGAAAAGCAAAAAAAGAAAGACGCTCGCAAAGCTGAAGCTAAAGAAAACCCACAAGGTATTCAATTTGCTTATGTAGATTTTAATGGTAATTTAACTGATACGCCTCCAGATCCAGCAATGCGTGAAAAAGTAGAGGCTGAAAGTATTGAGTTAGGAATTCCTAAAAAAGAAGATAGAGGAGAAGAAGAACCAACAAATAAAGAAGGTAAAGTTTCTTTTTTCGACCATTCTAAAGGCTTTGGCTTTATTATTGACAGCATCAATCAAGAAAAATATTTTGTTCATGTTAGTGGTGTTCTTGAAACTATTGAGGAAAACGACAAAGTTACATACGAATTAGAGCGCGGACAAAAAGGAATGAATGCTGTTCGAGTAAAAAAGATTTAATTATTTTCTTTTAGTAATCATATTTTATTAAGCCTTTATTTTTAAAATGGGTGTATCTCGAAAAACTATTACAATTGCATTAGCTTTTTTTGCAATATATGTTATTTGGGGGTCTACCTACCTACTTAACAAAATAGCGGTTACAGAATTACCTCCCTTTAAATTAGCTTCAATACGATTTATTGTTGCTGGAATTATTATTTTTATTATTGCTAAAATCTTAAAGGTTGATATTTCAATTACTAAAGAGCAATTTAAAAATACCATTATTGCAGGGTTCTTATTTTTAACGTTTGGAAACGGTATTGTTGTTTGGGCTCTAAAATATGTTGATAGTGGATTTGCTGCTTTAGAAATTTCCGCACAACCCTTAGTAGTTCTTATTTTAATGCGAATCCTTCAAGGAAAAAAAATATCTGCGATGTCTTATATTGGTGTTTTTTTAGGTTTTATTGGTATTTATCTATTGGTAAGTCAAAAACAACTAATAAGTCAAGAAGGTCAAATCGCAGGTATGATTATGATTTTTGTGTGTATGATAAGCTGGGCTTATGGTAGTTTATTTGTCGGTAAAGCAAAGTTGCCTTCAAACTATTTTGTGAATACTGGCTACCAAATGCTTGCAGGTGGTATTATGCTAGCAATAGCGAGTGTTTGTTTTGGTGAAACGTGGACATCACCATCTACATGGAGTACTAATGTGCAATGGTCTATGCTGGCTCTTATTATATTTGGCAGTATTATAGCGTTTACTGCATTTAATTATTTACTTCAAGTCGTGTCTCCAGAAAAGGTTGCAACATCTACTTATGTTAACCCTATTATAGCATTAATTTTAGGATGGTGGATTTTAAATGAACAAATTACAACACAATCTATAATTGCTGCTATTGTGTTATTAACAGGCGTTTATTTTATTAATTCTAAACGTGTTATAAAACCAAGAGGTATTGGACGTTAAAAAAGCTATAAAATACATGCTCATTAGCACCTTGGCTTTTGCATGTATGAATGTTACTGTAAAGTATTTAAAGGATGTTAACTCTTATCAAATAGTGTTTTTTAGGTCTTTGGGCTCTCTATTTTTTACTTTTGGATTTCTAATAAAAAACAACATTCCAATTATTGCAAAAAAGAGCAAGCTTCTTGTTTTACGAGCTATAACAGGAGCTACTTCTATGTTATTATTTTTCATGTCTGTTAAATACCTGTCTGTAGGTACAGCCGTATCTTTAAGATATTTGGCGCCTATTTTTGCCGCTATATTCGCTGTTCTTTTATTACGTGAAAAAATAAAACCATTGCAATGGGGCTTCTTTATTATTTCATTTTTTGGTGTTCTCGTTTTAAAAGGCCTAGATACTCAAATACATTCCACCGGATTAATTCTGGTGCTGTTAGCGTCTGTTCTTAGTGGTTTAGTTTATGTTATTATAAGTAAAATAGGCAAAAGCGAGCATCCCGTAGTTATTGTTAATTACTTCATGGTTATTGCAACCGTTTTAGGTGGTGTGCTTTCAATAGGTAATTGGGTAACTCCAAAAGGTACCGAATGGATATTCTTATCCAGTTTAGGCGTGTTTGGGTATTTTGGACAAATATTTATGACCAAAGCTTTTCAAAGTGCCACCACCAATTTGATAGCTCCTATAAAATACGTTGAAGTTATTTTTACAGCTTCATTCGGAATCCTGTTGTTTAACGAAATTTATACATTTTGGAATCTCTTAGGTATCGCTTTAATTATAGGAGGTATGGTTTTAAATGTTTGGTACAAGGGAATAATTAAAAGTTGATATACTTTAAGAATTCATAATTTTATTAAGCTTTACAATTGGAATCCATTGAAAATTTATAGGATACCATTCATTCGTTTCTGATTTTATAAATACTTTGTTGTCTTTTGAAATAACATGAACAGCATTCATCTTATCACTTAGTTTTTTAATTTTCATCAGTTATATTTTTTTTATAGCGGTTTCTTCCCATATTAAATACGCCAATTTTAATACCCATACCTGCTGAAAAACCATTAATATTACTTAAGTTATATTCAGGTTGTAAATTTATTTTACTAGAAAATCGATGTTTAATACCAACTTCAAATTGAATATAACGAGATATGTTATACAGGATATTTACACCAGGTTCAACAACAAAAATGGGTTTCCAGTCGTCATCCGAAATTTCAGCATTTCTTAGATTATTTCTAACTAAACCAATACCACCACCTCCAATAAGTACTGGGAATGATAGATTTAATTTAGATTTGCTAAAAAATATTGGCTCTAAGTGAAGACCACCATATCCACCAACTAAATCTCTATCATTAGAATCTAATCCAAGTTTATTTAAATCGGTATAAAAACCAGTTCCGACAAAACCAACTTCAAATTGCTGATTTGCAACATAAGCAATTTTTAAACTACTTGCATAAGTATCCGATTTATCAATTTTACCATAATGAAAACTTAGTCCAACATAAACACCATGCACAGTGTTTTTTCTATCATTAAACTCAATATAATCACTATCAGATTCTTCTTGAGCATTTAAAAAGTTAGCAATGCTAATAAATAGCAGAAATAAAAATATGGTATAATGCTTCATGGCTGTTTCTTTATTTAATTATTACTATAGACAACACAATTTTTAAAAGGTTGCTCTTGATTATTTGATTTTTAAAAAAAATTTAATGAAATAATTTAGAAGTTCTTTGTATTATTCATTTAAAACAATAACTCCTTTTTTTCCTATAAAAGAGAAGATACCTTCTTTTGGACTACCATAACTTGCTTTTATTTCTCTTAGTCTTTCGCTTTTGTCAAGCATCTTACTATTAATATTTGAAAACGTTTTAGGAAGCCTTAATAAACCTTGTTCTAATGTAGCATTAAACTTAAAAGACAAACCTGTAATGTTTATATGTATATCTGATGATTCTTGATTGATATCAACCATGGCATCTGGTTGGTTTATTTTTTCAACCCGTAACTCTGCCACACTCATTAATAAACTAATTTTGTCTTCAACATGTTGTGCGGTCACTTTTGAAAAATAAATTTCACCTATAATGTCTCCAACATGTTCAATAGTAATTTCGTCTTTACTTGAATAGAGTTCTAAATTAGTAATCGTATTTATGTCTATATTACTGCCACTTGTTCTTAGCAATAAGTTTTTAGATTTCTTAATATCTATATCACCATTTTTTAAATTTATAGTTCCATAAGTAACAGATTTAGCTCTTAGTTTGCCAAACTTCATATCTATATTAGCATTTGATACAGCATCATTAATCCATAAATCACCATGCTCTAAATTAGCTTTTAATTTACCTGTCCAATTATCAATCACAATATCTCCAAATTTATTGGTAACATCAATTTCTGCATTAATAGGTAAGTATACTTTATAGTTTATTTCAACATTACTTTTATCAAACTCAAACGGATTAACTTTATTAAAATACCTTGAAAAAAAGCTGGTATTCTTTTCTGATATTTCTGATGTAATACTTGCAAAATCACCTGCAATTTTTATGTCTGCAACTATTCTATCAATAAGCACCTTCGCGTTTTCTTTTTTCTTATTATTTACTTTTATATCAATAACAACAGTCGCTTTATTTTCTTCCCAACCAGTAATAACTATATTACCATATTTATTATCTAAATGTAATTCACCAGCATTCGTCATTTTAAATGTTTTCTCTATTTTCTTTGTCAGTATTTCTTGAGACTGTATAGAGTAACCTACTAATATCAAGATTAGCAGTACTATTTTTTTATAATGTATATGCTTCTTCATCTTCTACATTTTTAGAACTGTTAATTTGCTTTAATAAGTTCTCTATTAATTCTATTCTTTTCTTGTAATTAATTACAATGGCTTCTAAAATAATTTCACTATCTAAATTTTTATTTAGTTCTAATTTTAGTACTTCGTATTCTACATCTAATTCATCTATAAACGACAGAAATTCTTTTTTTTCTTTAGGCGATAATTGTGTGTTTTTATCAACCAACTTAACTTGGTAGGCTACCAAGCCTTTATAATGTGCATCAATATCATTCAATTCTTGATTTGCAAAATTATTCTGTTGATTTCCTTCATTAGTATTTAAAATATTTACTAAAGAGAAGAGTCCCAATGCAATAATTATCGTTGCAGCTACTTTAAACATAGGTTTGTGCCATAACTTTATAACCTTTGGTTTTGTTTCTGATGTGTCTAATCTAGATTCAATAGTTTTCCAAAGTTTACTTCTGTCAGCTTTATGCTCATCAAAAAGTAATTTATTTTCTTTTATATTTTTTTCAAAATCATCCATCATAATGTCTTTACAATTTCAATTAACTTTTTCTTTGCTCTGTGATATTGAGATTTAGAAGTAGATACTGTTATATCTAATATTTCTGAAATCTCTCCATGATCATATCCTTCAACTAAATACAAGTTTATTATTTGTTGATACCCTGCGGGTAAAAGTCTTATCCCTGCAATAACCTTTTTTATATCCATTGCAGAAGCTTCTTCTTCAATATCATCAGATTTTATATGATACGCTTCATTTTCAATAGATACAATGGGTATTTTTTTCTTCTTCAAATAATTAATACTCTTATTTACTACAATGCGTTTTAACCAAGAACCAAATGTACTTTCGTACCTAAATGACGATAAATTATTAAAGGCCTCAATAAAACTATCTTGCACAACATCTTCGGCATCTTCTTTTATCCGCATCATGCGCATACTAACATTATACATCGCATCTACATAGAGTTCATACAATTTATATTGTGCGTTTCTATCTCCTAACTTGCTATTTTCAACAAGGTTTTTATGTGTGTATAAAATGTTGGTTTCCAATTAAATTTTGCTAGCTCTAATTCGTCTTAAAAATAGTTTTAATTTTTAAGTTACTATTATAGACAAGTAAAAAAACAAAAGGTTGCATCTAGTTAAAAATAAATTCTTGAAGACTTTTTTTTAGTTAAAAAAGATTTAACTCTATAAAACGTTCCTAAATTATAAAAACTTTAAAATTATTGATTGATTAGTAATAAAAAGTACTACTTAAAATTAGGTAATCTTTAAGTTTCCTTATAGTCTTTTCAACGATTATAAATGAATGATAAACTATTCGCAAAAGTAACTTATCAACTATTTTTTTGACTTGTTTTCGGCTATATTAGCCTACTTAAAACGATACAGACACTATGAAAATAGGCATCCTTAAGGAAACTCAAAAAGGAGAAAGGCGAGTTTCAATGTCGCCAAATATAGCAAAGCAATTAATAGCTAAAGGTTTCGAAATTATAGCAGAAGAAGAAGCTGGAAAACACTCATCTTATAAAAATTCAGATTATACCGATGTAGGTGTAAACGTTGAAAAAAGAGGCGTTGTTTTTAAAGAAGCTCATATTCTATTAAAAATCAATCCTTTTGATGAAGACGATTTAAAACTTGTAGATAAAGGACAGGTTTTAATAAGTCAATTATTCCATAAATCTAATCCGGATCTTATTAAAGCCATTGCCTCAAAAGGAGCAACGGCATTTTCACTTGATGCCATGCCTAGAATTTCAAGGGCACAAGATATGGATGTTTTAAGTTCGCAAAATAATTTGGCGGGTTATAAAGCAGTTATTCGAGGTGCTTACGAAATGACTAAAATATTTCCATTAATGATGACGGCAGCAGGAACTATTACACCTTCTAAAGTCCTAATTTATGGTGTTGGCGTTGCAGGTTTACAAGCCATAGCTACTGCTAAACGCTTAGGAGCTGTTGTTGAAGCTACAGATATTCGATCTGAAACAAAGGAACAAGCACAATCATTAGGAGCTAAATTTATTTCGGTTGATAATGAAGGAGAGCAGTCAGAAGGTGGTTATGCCAAAGAAGCTTCAGAAGATTACGCCCAAAGACAAAAAGAAGCTGTTAATAAATCGTTGTTTCAGGCAGATTTAGTTATTACTACTGCAAATATCCCAGGTAGAAAAGCCCCTGTTTTAATTACAGAGGAGCAAGTTTTACAAATGAAAAATGGAGCCGTTATTATTGATTTAGCTGCAGCTCAAGGTGGGAATTGCGAAGTTAGTAAGCTAGATGAAACTGTTGTATTAAATGGCGTTAAAGTTATTGGAACCACAATAGCACCAGAAAGTGTTTCTACGAATGCTAGTGAATTATTTGCAAAGAATATTTACAATTTTATTATTCACCTTACTGAAGACAATGATTTTAAATGGGATTTAGAAGAAGAAATCACAGATGAAACATTAATTATAAAAGACGGAGACATCAGAAAAAAATAATATAAACGTATGAATCAATTAATCGATTTTATTAGAGATAACATTCAAATTACATACATTCTTATTCTATCAATTTTTGTTGGAATAGAAGTTATTAAAAGTATTCCAGCGGTATTGCACACCCCATTAATGTCTGGTGCAAATGCCTTAAGTGGCGTTGTAATTGTAGGTGCTATTTTAGTGATGCTGCATTCAGACCCTAATGATTATTTAGCATTGACTTTAGGTTTTTTAGCCGTGGTTTTAGGAATTTTAAATGTGGTTGGTGGTTTTGCAGTAACTCACAGAATGTTACAAATGTTTAAAAAGAAAAAATAATGAGTGTTTTATTAAGTGTTATATATCTCATAGCGACAATAACTTTTATAGTTGGTTTAAATAAGCTAGGGCATCCAGAAACAGCAAAAAAAGGAAATCTAATAGCCGCAGCAGGAATGGGGCTCGCCATTGTTGGAACTCTTTTTATTCATGACATAGAAGTGCCTACTATCATTTATGTTTTAATAGGTATAGCCATACTTATAGGTTCTATTATTGGTTGGCTAATTGCGGTAAAAGTTGAAATGACTAAAATGCCAGAATTAGTATCCTTATTTAATGGCTTTGGAGGTGCCAGTGCGACGCTTATTGGCTTAGTAGAGTTTAGCAAAAATGTAGATAATACCATGCAGGCAACTACTATTGTTTCTGGTATAGTTATAGGTGCTATAACTTTTTCTGGTAGTTTAATAGCTTGGGGAAAACTTAACGGATCTATAAAAAGTGTTGTTAAAATTCCACAATACAATATTATTAATAATGTGTTTTTTATTGCCATTATTGTGCTTGCTGCATTTATGATTGTATCTGGTGGATATAATCCATTATTACTTTATGGACTGTTAGTAGGAGGTTTAGTTTACGGAATTCTTTTTGTATTACCTATAGGTGGTGCGGATATGCCAGTAGTTATATCATTATTGAATTCGTTAACAGGTATAGCCGCAGCTATTACAGGCATTTTATATGATAATATGGTGATGCTCGTTGGTGGTATATTAGTAGGTTCTGCTGGAATTATTTTAACCGTTGCTATGTGTAAAGCCATGAACAGGACTTTAGCTTCTGTTATTTTTGGTTCATTTACAGCTGCAGCTGGAGTTGAAGGTAGTAATAAGAGTTTAGGAACTATAAAAAAGACAAATGCTAGTGATGCTGCTATTATGATGAATTATGCAACAAACGTTATTATTGTTCCTGGTTATGGTCTAGCGGTAGCTCAAGCACAACATGTTATTCATGAACTAGAAGAGATACTTACAAATAAAGGAGTGAATGTAAAATATGCCATCCATCCAGTTGCAGGAAGAATGCCTGGACATATGAATGTTTTGCTAGCCGAATCAAATGTAGATTATGGTTTACTTGTTGAGATGGATGATATCAATCCGCAATTTAATAACGCCGATGTTGTTTTAGTTGTAGGGGCTAATGATGTTGTAAACCCTGCAGCACATAACGATCCTGCGAGCCCTATTTATGGAATGCCAATTTTAGACGTAGAAAACGCCAAACATATTGTTGTAAACAAGCGAAGTATGAATGCAGGTTATGCAGGTATTGAAAATGAATTATTTTATAATTCTAAAACCTCCATGCTTTTTGGTGATGCTAAAGCTGCTTTAACAGAGTTGGTGAGCGAATTAAAAAACATGTAAAAATCATTAAATAATCTACTCAATATTATTCATTTATTACAATTACGATTGTTCTTATAATTAGTATTTTTGTCTCGATTTATTTTTAGAAAAAAGCTAAATGTCATTCAAAATACGCATCAATAAAATTAGAAGAAAAATCACTCACAGCATCACTAAAAATGTTGGGAGTTCTTATTCTGAACCAAAAATAGGGTCTCTTAAAATATCAGATATAAAAAGAGTTTTAATTATTAGACCTAATCATAGATTAGGAAATCAGCTTTTATTAACTCCTATTGTACAAGAAGTTATTAATACGTTCCCTGGTTGTAAAATAGATTTGTTTGTTAAAGGAGGTGTTGCGTATCCTGTTTTTGAAAATTATAAAGCGGTAAACAAAATAATTCAGCTTCCTAGAAAACCATTCAGTAACTTATTTAAATATGCAAAAGGATGGATATCTATTAAGCAAGAAAAATATGATTTAGTAATTAATGCTGATAAAAACTCATCATCAGGAAGGTTACTAACCAATTTAGCCAATGCTTCAATAAAAATTTTTGGAGATATAAATGAAGGTATTCAACAAGCATATAATGATTATGAACACATATCAAAATATCCTATTTATAATTTAAGAGATTATTTATCTAAAATCGGATTTCCTAAAAATGAAAGCGACGTTCCTTTATTAGATATAAAATTGAATGATTCTGAACTTTCTAATGGAAATAAAATTTTAAATGATATCATTAAAAATGATAAAAAAACCATTTGTATTTATACCAATGCAACAGGAGATAAGTGTTATTCTGAAGATTGGTGGGAAACATTTTATACGCGTTTACAAAAAGAATATCCTGATTATAACATCATTGAAATGTTGCCTATTGAAAATATTTCAAAAATAAACTTCAAAGCACCAAATTTCTACAGTAAAGACATTCGAGAAATGGGGGCTATTATAAAAAACACTTCAATATTTATTGCTGCCGATAATGGTGTTATGCACTTAGCTAGCGCCTCGTTAACACCTACTGTAGGTTTCTTTTCTATTACAAATGAAAACATTTACGCGCCTTATGGCAATGGTAGCATAGCGTTAAACACAAATAAAACAGCTATTGACGATTGGTTTAAAGCAATAAAAAACATTCTTTAAACACACTAAAAGTGTACTGTATACAATATTCTAAAAAGCATTCATGCCAAAAACCAATAGATTCTCTTTAATCAACCCAAATAAATCGCCGGTTTTCTATGGCTATGTTGTATTGTTTATTGGAAGCATTGGTGTTTTAGCTAGTATTCCAGGACAAACAGTGGGTGTTTCTGTCTTTACAGACCCTGTAAAAGATGCGTTAGGGTTAACTAGAAACCAATTTAGTAATGCTTACATGATAGGAACGCTTTTAAGTGCTTTTTTTGTAGCACGAGCAGGTGTGTTATTTGACACTTATGGTGCCCGATATGTTGCGTTTTTTGCAGCGCTCTTTTTAGGATTCTCGTTGTTGTTATGTTCTGTTTCGGTTGAAATAAGCGACGAAATAAAGTCATTAATAAATATTCAATCTTGGATAGTGCCCTTTATATTGATGTCTGTCTTATTCTTATTCATAAGGTTTTGTGGGCAAGGTGTATTAACTATGGCATCCCGAAATATGATTATGATTTGGTTTGATAAAAATAGGGGTAAAGTAAACTCTATAAGTAGCATTACAGTTTCTCTAGGTTTTTCAGTTTCTCCCATTTTAATTAATAAGCTTATTGATAATCATGGTTGGGAACTAAGCTGGCAAATATTAGCGGTTTGTTTATTTATTTTTAGCTTTTTTGTTATTCAATTATATAGAAATAGACCTGAAGATTTTAATTTAAAACCTGATGGACATAATAAAGACGCAAAAACTATTAATAAAAAAATAAAGACAGAAAAAAACTTTACCTTAAAAGAAGCAAAAGAAACTAGAGCTTTTTGGATGATTGGTTTAACCTTAGCATTCAATAGTTTTTTTATAACAGGTTTTACCTTTCATGTGGTGTCTATTTTTGCAAGTCAGGACTATTCAAAATCACAAGCCATTGCTATTTTTGTCCCAATTTCAATTATAGCCATTTCGGTATCTACACTTTGTAATATTTTGAGTGATTACATCCATCACAAAATCTATTTATATATTATGCTGGTTAGTGGTATATTAGCATCACTAGGATTATTATTTCTATCTAGCCCAATAGGGATTTATTTATTAATAATTGGTTTAGGAATACTTGGAGGCTTGTTTGCAGTCGTTAATGCTGTTACATGGCCTCGATATTATGGAAGAAAATATTTAGGAGCAATAACAGGAAAAGTAATGAGTTTCCTAGTTATTGCTAGTGCTATAGCACCTAGTATGTTTAGCTATTCGTTTACAACTTTGGGTTCTTACAAATATGTTGCTTATATAACTATTGCTTACCTTTTATTTTTAATTATAGGTTCTTTAAAGGTTAGGAATCCACAATAAATCTAGATTTTATTTTCTCTATAGAATAGCATCAACACCTTGTACACCAGTACTTAGCCGTATAGCATCTTCTACATGGTATATAAATATTTTACCATCACCTGCTTGGTTTTCACAAGTGTTTACCTTAATAACATCAATACATTTTTGCAAATGTTTATCGCTAACCACACACATAATCATAACGCGACTCTGAAGAATCATAGATTGTTCTGTGCCTCGGTAACGTTCAGAATATGTTTTTTGTAATCCTGTACCTTTTACAGGAATAACAGTAATACAAGGTATATCAGCTTCTTTCAATCCGCGTTGTACTGCTTTTAGTTTTGAGGGTCTTATAATGGCTTCTACTTTTTTCATTTTTGTAATTTTAAGTTAGTCTACTAATTTTTATTCGAAAGTTGTGTAAGCTTCAACTCCAAATGAAACGGCATCAATACCAGCAGTTTCTTCAGATCTATTCACACGAATACCAATAGTCTTTTTCATGATTTTCATAATTATAAAAGTGATTATAAAAGAAAAAGATCCAATAGCTAATACACCTATTACTTGAGTTACTAGTAAATCAGCTCCACCTCCAAAGAATAAACCACCTTCAGCAGCAAATAAACCAACAGCTACTGTGCCAAATAATCCATTAACCCCATGAACTGCAATCGCTCCAACTGGATCATCAATTTTAAGTCTATCAATAAAAATAACTGCAACATCAACTAGCGTACCCGCAATTAATCCTATTATAATAGCAGATCCTGAATCTACAACATTACACCCAGCTGTAACAGCAACTAAGCCTGCTAGTACACCATTAATGGTCATCGTTACATCAATTTGTCCATATTTAAAATAAGTATATAGCATAGTTGAAATTCCACCTGCGGCAGATGCTAAAAATGTATTAGAAGCTATAGTTCCTATTAACTCCCAATTACCTACAGCGCCTAATGTAGACCCTGGATTAAAACCAAACCATCCAAACCATAAAATAAAACCACCTACTGCTGCTAAAGGCAAGTTATGTCCAGGAATAGCTACTGGATTTCCATCTGCATCATACTTACCTAAGCGAGGTCCTAAAACAATAGCGGCAGCTAATGCAGCAAAACCACCCATTGCATGAACCGCAGCAGATCCAGCAAAATCATTAAAACCCCTTAAGGCTAACCAACCATTTGGATTCCAAACCCAATTAGCAGCTAAAGGATACATAATTGAACAAAAAATAACGACAAAAATCGCATACGCCCATACTTTCATTCTTTCTGCAACGGCTCCAGATACAATAGAAATAGCCGCAATGGCAAATCCTAGTTGGATAAACCAAAATAGTTTATTAGAAACCGTTAAACCCAATCCTAAATCATCTTCTGTAATCCCTGTATCAAAAGCAAACCAACCATTTGATGCACCATAAGCAATTCCAAAACCAACAGCATAAAATGCAAGGCCTCCAAAAGTAATATCAATTATTACTTTTGCTATGATACTCATAGCATTTTTAGCACGAACAAAACCTGCTTCAAGAAGTGCAAAACCTCCTTCCATTAAAAAAATAATTGCTGCACATATTGAAACCCAAACGGTATCAATAGCTGAAATAAGTTCTTTTTGTTCTACGACATTGGCTACTACATCTTGCATAAATAAATAAATAAATTAGTTTGATTGGTATGAATAAAATAATTTTTGTGTGGTTTTTTTATTAAAAAAGGAAATATAAGGAAATATAGAAGCTCCTTTTTAAGGATTTAATTATAAAAAAACATTTTTAATATATTTTTAATGATTGCAAGAAATCACAGTTTATTATTAAGTAGGAACCTAAAATTATTAAAAAATCATCATTAGTGTTTTTACTCAAAATCATATAATTCTTAGCTAAATATTTTTAATTATTTAGCATTTTATTCACATGATAATTATCATGTTTATCACTATAAAAATAGTGTAGATTTATCGTTATTTATTATAACATATCTGTTATAACGACCCATTTCTATATTTACTATGAAAATAATTAAGATTTTAGGAACAGGCTGTGCTAAATACAAAGCAGTAACTAGTTTGGTTCAAGATGTTGTAAATGAAAACAATATTAATGCACATATTGAGAAAGTAGAAGATATTACTGAGATATTGACATTTAATGTGATGGCAACACCCGCTGTAATTATTGATAGTATTATAGCTATTAAAGGCAGAGTTCCATCTAAAAGTGAAGTATTTGAGCTGTTAACCCAATAAAGGATGTTTCATTTGTTACAATATCTAATCAATAGCTTGATACATCTATTTTCAAAATTAGACACTGTAAATTATTTAGAAAAAGTTTCAGACTTATTTATTTATGGTAGTATTAAAATTATTATACTGCTAATCCTCATCATATTTTTGACGAGATTTATTAAAAAGCTATTTCCTTTAAAAAAGGATTAAAAAATGACTTCTTTAATATTATTTTTTATAATAATTATTCTTCCTCATAAAAAATTATTACGTAATAATATATTAACCATAGCATAACAAAGAAGATTATATCTTTACCTCCAAAATTTAAATTATGCAATTTTCAATTAGCAACCTTCTTAAACTAATAACAATAATAACTTGTATATTCTTGGTATTTAATTGTAAGCCATCTTACAATAAAATAAATACTGTTCAATTAGTGCGTCAACCATATTTACAAAATGCATTTAAGGACAGTATCAGTATTTTATGGATTACAAATAAGGGAGATAAAGCTATAGTGAAGTACGGAACGTCTAAAGCTATGGATAAAATAGCTAACGGTGATATATTTAATGATAGTTCTAAAACAAGAAACACCGTTACTATAAAAGGACTTGAGCCTGGTAAAAAATATTACTATGCTATTTATACAGATGATAAGCTACTTGCTTCTGGAGAAGATTATTTTTTCACAACCGAACCTGCTGAAAAAAATGCTAGTTTTTCCTTTTATGCTATGGGTGATATTGGAGAACCTGTAAGTAAAGGAGGGTTTCCTGAAATTACGTCCTGGCAAATACACAACTTAAAAAATCGTCCAGATTTTGGACTCGGTTTAGGAGATATTATTTACCCTGACGGGGAAAGTTCTTTTGCTGACGCTTACCTTTTTAAACCTATGGAACCTATCCTTAAAAATATTCCATTTTATCCTGCTTTAGGAAACCACGATTGGCATGTTGATCCTGATACTAATTTCATTAAAGAATGGAAACTCCCAAATAATGAACACTATTATTCTTTTGATTATGGCAATGCCCATTTTATTGCATTAGATACTCGAAGCGGAAAAATATTCGATCAAGAAAATCAAATGGAATGGTTTGAAAACAATTTAATAAATGCGCAAGGAAAGTATGATTGGATCTTTGTATACTTCCATCATAATGGCATTACATGTACTTATAAACCGGAATATAAAGCTGTTGTTGACATGTATCCTTTATTTACTAAATACAATGTCGATTTAGTTTTAAATGGCCATGCACATACTTATGAAAGACTGATGCCTTTTGATAAAAACGGAAAGGTTATTGAAAAATATAATAAACCAGCAAACGAATACGGAGACATTAAAGCTGGTTTTATACAAATTACTACGGGCGCAGGAGGAAAGCTAAGAAAAGATTGGAATCCAGGTGAATGCGATAAAAATATTGTAGCTGCAACTGCACATACTGGTCATTTTACACTTATCAATATTTATGGTAAACAACTTAAATTAAAGGCCATTGCCTCTATAGGTGGCGCCGTACTTGATTCGTTAGTTATTAATAAATAATTTAAGATGTTTTCTTACAACTCCAAACCGACAATCCGTTCATAATAAGCGTATATAATTTAGGTTTTTATCATTTAATCGTGTAATTATTATAGTTCATAAGATTTTTTAGGTAGCAATAACCTAATAAATTAGTTTTGAACATATTAAACAAATAATACTATCATGAGAAAACTAACGCCCCTAATGTTTTTTGCGTGTTTAATAAGTTTTAGCACACTTATTGCACAAGAATCTGCAAGTACTACCAACGATATTCCTTTAAACTATAAGAAGCGTAATGCTGTTTTCGATTATTCGGAAAAGCAATTAAATAATACAGATACAATTCCTGATTTTGCTACAAAAACAGATAAACTTAAAATTACTGGAACCATTTATCAAAGTGATGGAAAAACACCAGCTAGTGATGTTATTCTTTTTGTACATCAATCTGATGAAGATGGGAACTATGAATTAAAAAGAGATGAAAATCGTAAGCGTTATATACATCATAGAGGTTGGATAAAAACAAATACTGATGGACAATATACCTTCTACACTTTTATTCCTGGTAAATTTTTACGTTCAAAAGAATTAAGACAAATACATCGTACCATCAAAGAACCTGGGAAACCAGAATATGAATTGACATCGTTCTTTTTTGATGACGACCCATTATTACCAGACTTAACGTTAGCGTGTCGTGCAAAAGCTGTTATGAGCATGCTTAAACTTAACAAAAAAGATGGCATGTATGTGGCAACAAAAGATATTATTTTAAAAGAGAATATACTGTTAAACCAGTAGTCATTTATACATTCATATTAAGACCACCATACCACAAAAAACTTTTGAACAGTACCTTTAGGAAATTTTATCCAACATAAAGGTGCTGTTTTTTCATTTATTAAAGTCTTTATTTTTTCAAGAAATAGGGTATAGGGCAACCAAGCTATTTGGGTTTGAACTTCTATTAGCCAATCTACTTTGTTAGGAATATAAAATTTACAAGAAGCAAACTGTTCTATTTCAGAAAACGGAATATAAAATCCTTTTAAACAATCCTTATTTAATAATTTAAAATCTACAGTATTAGAAAGATACGGTGTAAATAATTGGGCTTTAAAACAAACCCGTTGTAGTATGTTTTCTGCATTTAAATTCAGAATATTTAAATGTGGTTTAGTATGTATATTATAAAGCAACGGTAATTGTTTGTCCTTTAATTTCGTTAACTTTTTTAATAGATTATCATTTCTATTAGGGCCAATCCAATGTTCAATTTCTGTACTACCCACTTTAGGATCATATAAATAAAATTTATAAATAATTTCTAAATGAATAGACATTTCATCAAGCTTTAAAATACAATCTAGCTCACCAATAGTTAGTTTTTGGTTCTGTATTTGAGTATTTTGTAATAAAAATATTACACGGTCGTCTTTTTCTAGCTCATTACTAACAAAGCGTTCTACACGTTTTCCTAATCGTAAATTATCAGGAATCACTTCATTAAAAACAAAATTGTTTTGTTTATTAAGGTCTAATTGTTTTAATCCTAAAACCTCATGTTTTACCCAAAGCAACGGTGTTTTTAAATAGCCTTGATATTGTAATTGGATTTTTTTAGATTTTAAATTCATGAAACGCTAAAGTATAAGATATAACGTGGATAATAAATACAATTCATCTGTTTTCTATTAAAAAACACAATATGTTTTGTATTTTAGATACTATTAACTCATGATAACATGAATTAATCAAAAAAGCTCACTGCATTAATTAATATCTTTTTAAAATGAAACTTCTAAGTTACAGTCTTGTTATTATCGCTTTCATCTTTATATCCTGTGGGGCATCAAAAACAAGCACTACAGAAGCTGAAATTGACGCCTTAAATACATTAATAAAAAACCGACAATTTACTATTGAATCAAATTGGGTATACCCACAAGTTACAAATGCCATGCAACAAGTTTTAAATTCTGGTATATTACAACCAGGAAGCGCTTCAGGTAGTATAAGCTTGGTTGGTAATACTAATTTTTTAACTATTTCTGGAGATAGTATTACATCCTATTTACCATATTTTGGTGAACGCCAGATGCAAGTTGATTATGGTGGACAAGATTCAGGAATACAATTTAACGGTCTGGTAGAAGATTATAAAACTGTAAAAAATAAAGATCAGAGTTATGATATTAAATTTAATGCCAAAAGCAATAATGAAAGTTTTAATGTCTATATAAAATTATACACCAGTTTAAAAAGTGATATGGTACTTAATGGCACCTCTAGATTTTCAATAAGATATTCCGGGGTTGTTCAACCTAACAAAAAGAACTAATTAAACAAAAGAATTTAATTATTCAAAAAAGAAGCTACTTTCCTTTTCTGCTACATTTTTCAATAAACTTCTTAAAAAAGAGACAATAGCTAAATGGTTATTTCACTTCTATCTTTCTTATAAATTTTTGAAAAAAAACATAATAAGTATAAACTGATAAATCTCATGTTACATTGCTAATTATGAAAGTATTTTTGTCAAAAAAATAAGGTTTACACCTATTTTATTTAGAAAGTATATATGAAGAAAAAGAACTCTGCTTGTGTTGTTTCACTTGGGGTAATGTTATCAATTTCTTTTTTGATAACTGCACAAAAAAAAGACTTAAATTCTATTATTAAATTTAGTGGCTATATTAGTAACGACGCTAGTTTAAATACACGACAAAGTATTTCTGCAAGGGGCGAAGGCTTATTTGTATTGGTTCCCAAACCTGTTTTATTAGATAATGAAGGCAATGATATTAACAAGACACCAGCATTTAATTTTATAGGAATTAATTCAAGAATTAGAGCGAAAATTAATGGTCCTGAAGCCTTTGGCGCAAAAACTTCAGGAATGATAGAAGGCGATTTTTTTGGTGTTAATGCCGATTCAAAATTTAATTTCAGACTCAGGCATGCCTTTCTAAAACTAGATTGGGAAAAATCTCAATTATTAGTGGGGCAATATTGGCATCCTACATTTGTTACACAGTGTTACCCTGAAACCGTTTCTTTTGGCGCAGGGTCTCCATTTAATCCACTTGCTAGAAACCCTCAATTTAGATTTACTTATAATTTTGGTAAAATAACAATGAGTTTTACCCAATTAACAAATGGGCACTTTACTAATAAAGGCGCAGCCGATGCTCAAATAAATTCATTAATTCCAGAATTTCACTTTCAAGCACATTATAAAACCGATAAATTTATTGGAGGCATAGGTATCGGTCACAAAATATTAAAACCAGAAATTGTTACAACCAATAATTACATTACCAAACAAAAAGTGAATTCTAATACCGTTTTAGCGTTTGCTAAAATAACGTTGTCAAAACTTACCCTTAAAACATATGGAATATATGGTCAAAATAATGATAATCTTGTTATGATGGGAGGCTATGCGGCTATAGACAAAAATTACACCCAAGATCAAATAACTAAAGGTATTGTAGATTACACACCCTACAATAACATAACCTCTTGGTTAGATATTCATACCAATGGAAAAACAATTGTATCTGGTGTTTTTGCAGGTTATTCTGAAAATTTAGGAGCTTCTAAAAATGTTGATGTTAGTACCTATGTAGGAAGATGGGGAGATGTGAAAAGCATGATGCGGTTTTCACCTAGGCTCGTATTTATTTCTAATAAAACAAGTATAGGAACAGAAATTGAATTTTCATCTGTAAACTATATTAAAGAAAATCCGCTTGGAAAAACCGATTATGAAATAGCAGGTTATAATAGCAAAGGTTTAGTTACAAGCTATGAAGCAGTTAACAACTTAAAGTTTTTGCTGAATTTTACTTATAAGTTTTAATTATTCTACTTTTTTAATCAAAGGCTTTCCTACTTTTAGTATCACGCTTCCAGCCAAATCATTAATAATAGTTGCTGCCATCATATACCAAGCACCCAAAGCACAAGCTATTAAAACATAGGCAGCCAAAGAAGTTAAATTCGGAAAACCAAAATGCGCAAAATCTAATAAGATAAACCCGATAGACAAGGTACTAAAAGTAAAAATCATGGCGGTATGAATAAATAACGAGCCCACTAAAAATATAAGTGTTAAAAGTGTCCATGCTACTAAATACATTCCAACATCTGTTTTTGAAGACGGGTAAAGTTCAAAATAGTTTAGCATCCAAATAACACCTAAACCAATCCAAAAAGCACCGTAGCTTGTAAAGGCAACAAACCCAAAATTATTGCCTGTTTTTTGCTCCATAAAGCCAGCAATTAATTGTGCTAATCCTCCAAAAACAAAGCCCATGGCTACTACAGGACCTAATCCGCACCAGCCTAAATTATGAAATTGTAATAATAAAGTTGTCAATCCAAATCCTGCTAAACCCACAACAGCAGGGTTTCCTAATTTTATAGTACTCATGTTTGTATTTTATTTTCGCGCAAAATACCTATTTTATTTTGGCTTAAATAATGATATTTATCAGCTAAAATCACCTTTTTATTTAGGGTGTTACACAAATAGTCAGGTAGGAGCATAAAGCTAAGTTTAATAAAAGAGCTTGTTGTGTTTCTATGATAAAAATTTCACAAGTTCGAGTGAAATTTGTACACTTTTTTGTGTAAAATTAATGGCGAGAATCAAATGCATCAGAATAGCATCTAACTAATCAAAATGAAGTCTGTAAAACAGCTCCATTTTAAAAATAGCACCATCTTTAAAACGTTCATTTAGTTGAGTTCTATTATCTCCAAAATAAAAAGAACTTAAAGCCAAGTCTATTTTATCATTAGCATCATATACTTTGTAATTTCTACTAATTGCATAACCAACTTTAGTATTTAAATAGATGGATTTGCATAGCTGAAGTCTCAAATAGCTTACCAATTCGTTAGACGTTTTAGACACATAAGCTCCATTATCACTATACCTCTGATTGTTTAACGTGTAAGTTGTTCCCAGTCCATCAAACCGCATACCAACCCAAGCTTTTTTTACCTATTTCATAATTAATATCACCAATAATAGGTAAATTTAAATTCGCTTCAAATTTCTTGTTAGCACTCTTATAATACAACCCGAAAATAGGCACAACAATCAATCCGTATTTCTCGGTATTAACATACACACCATATCGATATTTTAAATTAGAACATTTTTTTTTGGTGACTAATGACAATAATGCCAGTTGATGGTTGTCACTAGAAATTTTGGTAGCATCAGATGCTAATTTAGAAAACAGCATAAAGGTTGCAGACCACGTATCATTAAAAGTTCTATTAACACCAATATTTAGTCCTATAACATTTAAGTTATCACTAGGTAAATTGGCATCTGTAATCTCAAAATCATTTTTGGTTGTATTGGTGTAGGTAACATTTATAAGGTCAAAATAATTTTGAGATCCCCTTGAAAAAATAGACAACTAAATAAACCGCACCATACATACTTCATTTTTATATTTTTTAAGATGGAGTAATGTACGGAATTCTATTGGTTGACTATTTTATTAAAAAATTTCTTCTTAGGAGCTCCTTTTGCTGATGTTAATAGAAAAACTTATAGATGAAATGTGACAACACTTCAAAACTTAATAAGCCATTTTTACAATTTTTTCAACCTTATCTGGTGATAACGATTTATGTTCACCTAATGCTATCCAACCACGATCTGTAAATCGTTTAGAAATTTTTTCCGCTGTTCCTTCATAATCTTTAGTGTAATCAGATAGTTTCGTATTAATTCCTAATTCATGAAAAAAAGCTTCTGTTTTTTCAATAGCAGCATACGCTTTATCGTTTAAACTACCTTCTGTTATATTCCAAACACGTTCTCCATATTGGGCTAGTTTTTCTTTTTTAGCTTCAAAATTAAAGGTATAATGGCTTGGTGTAATGACTGCTAAAGTACGTGCATGATCAATACCAAATAAAGCGGTTAATTCGTGTCCTATAGCATGAACAGCCCAATCTGTTGGTACTCCTTTTTGAATTAATCCATTTAAAGCCATTGTACAGCTCCACATAAAGTTAGAAGCCGCTTTATAATCTGTTGGATCTTTCATCACTTTAGGAGCAACTTCAATTAAAGTTTGTAAAATACTTTCGGCAAAACGATCTTGTAATAATGCACCAATAGGATAGGTCATATATTGTTCTAAAACATGTGTAAAAGCATCTGTTAAACCATTTGCCAATTGACGTTCTGGGATAGATGCAATGACTTGAGGATCTAATATGGAGAACTCAGGAAATAAACCCGGACCACCCATGGCTAGTTTTTCTTTAGTTTCTGCTCTTGTTATTACAGAGCCAGAATTCATTTCTGAACCTGTTGCAGGTAAGGTTAAAACCGTTCCAAAAGGCATCCCTTTTTCGGTTCTAATGTTTTTGGTTAAAATATCCCAAGGTGTATCACCTTCAAATAAAGCAGCAGCAGATAAAAACTTAGTTCCATCAATGACAGAGCCACCACCAACAGCTAATAAATAGGTGATGTTTTCGTTTTTAATTATTTTTAAAGCTTCCATTAAAACAGCGTATTCTGGATTTGCAGGAATACCTCCAAACTCAATAACATCTACTTTATTTAAAGCGGTTTTTACTTGCTCGTAAATGCCATTTTTCTTAATACTTCCTCCTCCATAAAGCAGTAAAACTTTGGCTCCTTTAGGAATTTCATTTTCCAATTTTTCTATCGTGTCCTTTCCAAAAATAATTTTGGTAGGGTTTTTAAATTCAAAATTGTTCATCTTCTTTTCTTTTTTTTATTATTAATGTTTGGTGTTTAGAGCGTTAAGGTTATTCAATTACAGTCACTAAATCTTCCATAGATTTTCTAACCTTTACAAGATTTACTAACCAATCGGCATCTTCTTTTCTGTAACCTAATGGTAATAAAACAGCGCTACGTAGTCCTTTTTCAGGTAAGCCTAAAATTTCATCAACAGCAGCAGGATCAAAGCCTTCTATTGGAGTCGCATCTACACCTTCAAAAGCAGCAGCAGCAATAGCTTGTGAAAATGCGATATACGCTTGTTTAGCTGCATGATTAAAGTTTTCTTCAGCACCTTTCTGTGGATAGGCATTTAATAGCACCTGTCGATAGTTTTCCCATCCTTCATTTTTAAATCCACGAATCTCATTTGTTAAATCGAACATATAATTAATTCTATCTGCAGTATATGTATCCCAAGCCGCAAAAACGAGTAGGTGGGAGCAGTCTGTAATAACAGATTGATTCCAAGCGATTGGTTTTATTTTTTCCTTAATTTCTTGGTTTTTAATTACAAAAACCTCAAAAGGTTGCAAACCACTTGAGGTTGGAGCCAAACGAGCAGCTTCTAAAATACGTTCTATTTTATCGTCTGCTACTTTTTCGCCATTCATTGCTTTTGCAGCGTATCTCCAATTTAATTTATCTAATAATTCCATATATTTAATTTTTGTTTTACCTAATGTTATAATTTATTTACAAGTTTTAATACTGCTCCAAGCAGCTTGATAGGCTTCTTCTAAATGGGTTTTATCTAATTGAAGAGCGCCACGTTTTTGAGCCATCATTAAAAACGATAATGGGTTTATAGAATATGCATACAACAAGTAATCAGACATTGGCTTAATAATCCCTTCTTTTTTACCACGCATCCAAAGGTCGAGTAGAGGCTGTAAATGTTTAACACCTTCTTGTCTACTAGATTCATCTATCATTGGTGTATTATCACATTGTGCTAAAAACATAGCGTTTACACACTCTTTTAGTTTAAAATCTGCTATACGTTTCCAAATAATTTCAAAACCAGCTTCAACATGCATATTTTCATCATAGGTAGCAAAAGCATATTTTGTGTATTCTGCTTTTACTTCTATATAAGTTTTGTTTACCAAATCTTGCTTATTTTCAAAATATAAATAAATTGTTGCTGGTGAAACATTTGCCATTTTTGCTATTTTACTCATAGGCGTTGCATGAAAACCATTGTTGTTTACCAACTCTATAGTCGCTTTTATAAGTGCATTCCGCTTATCTATACTTTTTTGAAGTTTTGCCATGTTATTTAAATTCTTGCACAAAGATATATTAAGAATGAACGTTCATTCTTTTTTTTAACAAAAGTTTAAATTATATACAGATTTAATACAAGTGAATATATATTATTGTATTCAAAATATAATAAATTGAAAATAAATCAATTAATATGTTGAATGTCCAAAAAATGGCATAACCTTTGCAACTTAATAAGTATTATAAATTTAATTACATTACAATGAGTAAAGGAACAGTAAAATTTTTCAATGATTCTAAA